>ERZ772855.60-NODE-60-length-131763-cov-43.571522_pt1 | contig 131763 bp, 162 predicted proteins | sample MGYA00511900_ERZ772855 | MGnify/ENA primary metagenome ERZ772855 (study PRJEB29015, sample SAMEA2737701) | human gut metagenome | biome: human gut; feature: human-associated habitat; material: faeces | place: China | collected 2012 ... | reverse complement strand
CCGACGATACGGAAATTGAACTGCCCTACATCGTGGAAGGTGAAAACGCAGTGTTTACGCTGAATTTCACCGATGCGGAAATTCCCACCGCGCTGATTCGCCTGATACCGACAGCGGAATAATCACATTTCATAGCGTTTTTAAGGCCGTTGCAGAAGATGAATCCTGCAACGGCCGTTATGTGCGCCTGGCAGTAGGAAGTGTTAGCCGAAGGCAAGGGTGTCCATCGAGAGGCGGAGTCTGAAGGAAGCTGGATGCCAGAGGGCAAACTCCCGAATCGACGAACAGAAATCACATAGTAGACCGTAGAGGAACGGACGAGTGTGCCGAGCAACACAAGATCCAATGCTGCCCGTATCCCGTGCGGTAAATGTGGCGGTTATGTGGAAGAAAAAAGGCGGCTGCCAGGCTTATCCCCTGACAGTCGCCTCACTGTTTACTTCTTTTCTACTTTGCTGCTGCCGCGGATGGTCGCATCCGGCTTGGCGGCCTGCTTCATGAACGCCGACGGGCTGATGCCGACGATGTTCTTGAACTGCTTGGAGAAGTGGTACGGATCTTGCATCCCGACTTCGATGCCTGCCTGACGAACCGTGTGCCCTTCCTCGCGCAGCAGCTCCTTCGCGCGCTCCATCTTGCAGTGCAGTACATACGACAGCGGCGGCATACCCACTTCGCTCACGAAGCGCTTGCGGAACGTTTCCATCGGCATACGGGAAATCGCCGCCATCTCCGCCAGAGAGAAGTTGTCCTTGTACTGATTGGCGCGCAGGGTGTCCACGACCTTCGCAATCTCGTGCGAAAGCATCGCGTCCATGGCGACCGGCTGACCCCAGTGGCTTGCCAGCATCCCGTACATCAGGTGCTGCAGCTGATATGTCGCGTCGCTGGTGTCCGTGTGGCGGACGATGACCTGCACAATCTGCTTCGCCAAGTACATCTGGCTCGGCAGCGCCCCCTGTTTCAGCGGCATATGCAGCAGCGCACCCATCTTGCGTACGACCATCGGCGCAAGCGGGCCTTCCAGCGCAATCCACACGCAGCGGACGCTCTCGTCAATCTGCAGGGCAGCGTCGCGGTTGCCGGCGGGCAGGAAGCACGTTTCCTGCTGTTTCAGCGTCAGCTCATGCCCCTGCCAAACCAGCGTCGCTTCACCCGCCTCCACCGCGAACCAAATCCACTGGTCATGCGGCTTAATGGGGCGTCTCCCTGCCTCAAACATCGCTGTGCCCGCCGCATGAATCCACGCACCGCTGGAGCGGGTCAAGCTGCACGGCTTGTGGTATCCTTCCACCACCATAGTATCCGCCGCAGCCTCTACGTCTGCGAACAGGTAAGACTCCATGCCCTTCATCCTCCTTCAACCAAATGGCACAATTGTCATTATGGCTATTATAATGCCCAAATCGGTTGATTGTCAAGAGGATTACACGATTTTCCCGAAATTTTTCTGAAGGATAGCTGTGCGTGTCCGAGTATGGATGAATGCCATTCGATACAGGTTAGCTTTGGAAGACTTTTCGCCCGAAAAACAGCAAATGTACAATCCTGCCCTTGACAAGCGCGGGATGAGCGGACTATAATAAATCCGAATACGCGGCAATGATGCCGCCGGACGGAGGAATTTTCTCCATGATGCTGTCTGTGCTGTTTCCGTTTACGTTCCCGGCGTTTTTCGCCGGGCAAATTGACGTACCGTGAAGCAGCAGCCGCAGCGATTGAGGAAAACATCAGGCGCGGAAGCTCTTTTGCGGGCTTCCGTGCTTTTTTTCGTCCATTTGAGCGAATAATGATTGACGCAGGAGGTTGAACACCATGATTATCGTCTTGAAGCAGGGCACGACCCAGCAGGAAATCGACACCGTTACCAATGCCGTGGTTGCGCGCGGCGTATCCGTCAGCCCGATTGTCGGCACGGAGATGACCATCCTCGGTCTGACTGGCGACACGAGCCGCATTGACCCCGACCAGCTGGAATCCTTCCACTGCGTCGAACGCATCATGAAGGTTGCCGAGCCGTTCAAGAAAGCAAACCGCGCGTTCCATCCCGCGCCGAGCGAAATCAAAATCGGGAACACGGTTGTCGGCGGCAAGAAACTGGCGATTATGGCAGGCCCCTGCTCCGTGGAGAGCAACGAGCAGATTACCGCCGTGGCGCAGGCGGTGAAGGACGCGGGCGCGACGGTGCTGCGCGGTGGTGCCTTCAAGCCGCGCACGTCCCCGTACTCCTTCCAAGGCTTGGCATACGAGGGGCTGGACATGCTCTGCCATGCCCGCGAGCAGACCGGGCTGCCCATCGTGACCGAGCTGATGTCTCCCTACGACATTGATACCTTCGTGGATAAGGTGGACTGCATTCAGGTCGGCGCGCGCAACATGCAGAATTTCGACCTGCTGAAACAATTGGGTAAGATTCGCAAGCCGATTCTGCTTAAGCGCGGCTTGTCCGCCACCATCGAGGAGTGGCTGATGAGCGCGGAGTACATCATGGCGGGCGGCAATGAGCAGGTGATTCTGTGCGAGCGCGGCATCCGCACGTTCGAGACGTACACGCGCAACACACTCGACCTGTCCGCCATCTGCGCGGTGAAGAAGCTGAGCCACCTGCCGGTGATTGTTGATCCGAGCCACTCGACCGGTAAGAGCTGGATGGTGCAGCCGATTGCGCGCGCGGCGATTGCGGTTGGCGCGGACGGCGTGATGATTGAGGTACACAACGACCCGGCGCACGCGTTGTGCGACGGTGCGCAGTCGATTACGCCCGCCGCGTTTGTGGACGTGATGGCGGATATTCGGAAGATTGCAGAAGCTGTTGGGCGCGAGGTGTGATGATGCAAAAACTCCCCTGCCTGATATGGACAGGGGGGTGAATATTGACCTTTTTGTTTATTGCGTGATGTTGCCGCGGGGGGAATCGCCGCTGCGGCGGGGTCAAGGGGGCTTTCCGATCGCCCCCTTGACTCCTTCGGCACCGCCACTTTTGGGGTTTCATGTTTCTGGTCTTTATCGTTGCTTAGGGGAACGAAAGGCACACTAACTAATAGAAGCAACAAAACCAATCTACTAACTTAGCTGGGGATGCGAAGCAGTCCAGAGGGCGATCGCAAAGCCCTCTGGTCGCCTCCGCAGAGGCGAAATTCCCGCATAAACACGCGGGCATAGCATGAAGAAGTCACCAACTGAATCGCGCGCGGAAGGGTCAAGGGAGGAACTCCCTTGAGGAGTCCAGAGGCAGAGCCTCTGGCGCCTCCTTTACCCCCGTAAGAATTCAATCACTTCCGGCACATACTTCTCCATCACATCGTTCGTGGACATGTAGATTTCGTGCTTCGCGGGATAAACGGAAAGTTTCGCACAGGGGACTTGCGCGACGAATTGTTTCTGCTCCGGCAGACAGACTGTCTTGTCCAGTGACGCTTGGCAGAGCAGCAGCGGTGTGGTAATCTGCTTGTCCTTCGCCGGGTCAAGCAGCACTTGCGTCACGCCAATCGCTTCTTGTACCCAGCCATAAGTGGGTGAACAATTCTGCAAGTGCGCGTTGTCGATGCGCTTGCGCTCGTAGTAGTCAAAGCGGGCGCGGCTGGTGGCGCAGGATGTCTCGAACGGCTCGTTCTCCGGGCTGAACGGCTTGCCGATGAACGCGCGGTTTTCCCGCTTGCCGATGGTGCACATGAAGTCCGCCGCGAGTTTGCCCGCCCAGCGCGGCAGCGGCGCACTCGACGGCGCAATCATCGGCGCAGTCAGCACCGCCCGCGCGAAATACTCCGGGTGATTCATCAGCGTCATGCCGCCAATCGCGCCGCCCATCGAGTGCGCATACAGCACGCGCGGCAGATGCTTCGTCCTCGGCAGGACGACACCCGACATGAATTCCTCCAAATCGCGCAGATAATCCGAAAACGCATCGACGTGCGTGATGGAGGTGTCAGAAATTTTGCGGACGGATTTGCCGTGCCCGCGGTGGTCGATGGCGTAGACGTTGAACTTCTCGTTCAGAAAATACCACGTCATTTCGCGGAATTTCTCGGCGGATTCCGTGTAGCCGTGCAGGATGACGACGGCGCGGGTCGCATCCGGCTGCTCGTAGACCTCCGCGTGCAGCGTTCCGCCCGTGGAGAGCGGCATGTCCATCTCCTGACGGCGCGAATCCAGATACGGCTCAACCGTCTCAGCCATGATGGCGGCATAGTTGCTTTCGGGCAGAATGGAAATCATAGCGTCCTCCTGTGATCATAATGCTTGATATGGGAATATCAAAAAATCGTGAATCCGTTGAGAATGCAGCATTTCAAGGCGATTGCCTGATTCCGTGACTACCGTTTTGACTACTTGGACGCTTAGCAAGCGCACTTTCCACCCTTTCGATGGCACTTTCTTCCTTCTTCTCCGTGAGGTGCGCATAGATACGCATTATCATCATCTCGTTTGCGTGTCCCATCCACTTTGTGGCTGTTTTTACGTCAACGTCTGCATCATATAACATTGTAGCAAACGTGTGTCGGCAATCATGCTGACGGATAGCAACTTCCTTTTGCGCAACCGCTGACAGAAAGCGCAAGTATCTCTGCCATTCCGCATTCCAAAGCCCAAGGGATATATTTTTTCCGGCTGGCAAGGAAAAAACGTTTCCGTGTTTGCCGGTTAGGGCTTCCCGCAGCGGCGGAAATAAAGGAACATCGCGAACACCCGCTTTGGTTTTGGGCTGCACTATGATACTTTCAGAGTGCTCAAAACGTAGCGAATGCCGAACATGGATTACTCCAGCGGAAAAGTCAACGTCCCTGTCAATGTTGAGAGCAAGAGCTTCCCCCCGTCGCAACCCTGCATATAGCATCACCATAGCGTACAATCCCATTGGCGTTTCTTGGTATGTATCTTCGATTAGCTTCACTTCCCAATCTTCGAGGTTGCGATGTGTCCCCGCTTTACCCTTTGCTGGCTTGATGTTTTCACATGGGTTTTTTACTATAATTCCATCTCCTAACGCAGCTCGAAAAACTGCTTTTGTTGTCATTGCCACCTTCTTTCGCGTGGAATCCCAATAATTTGAAAATGCGTTGTATAACCGCTGTATGTCCGACGGCGTGATTAGTCGCATCTCAACTTTTGGCAAGATTGACGCTATCTTGTTAAGTCTTGCCACATAGTCGTCATACACTTTCGCCGTCACCTCGCTCTTGTACGTCGGCAGCCACTCCGCCGCGTACTCCGCGAATGTGTACTTCTCCCGTGGTTTCCTGCCGTATTTTTCCTGCTTCTTGTACTCTTCACGGGCTGCAAGGGCTTCGGACTGCGTTCGCCCGTAGAACGAGAATCCCTTATATTTGCAAACGTAGCGCCCGTCGGGGCGCTTTTTTAGTGTCTGCCGTGGCAAGTGTATCACTCCTTTTCTCTCATTGTGCCGCAAATCGCAGCAAAGTGCCATCGTAAATTGTGAACAAATTGAAAACATTTTGCAAACGCACGGAAAATTTTTAGTCATATATCGCGGCGCGTCAGCATATGGTATTGCGGTGGACGATAAAAAATACGCGACTGGAGAAGAAAATATGCCTGTTTTTGATAAAAAGTTTGTTGTTAAAATGCTCGTCGAGAAGGTGAAGGAACTGCCGGATGACATGCAAACTGAATTTTTCGCGTGGCTGGAAAAGAAAATTTTTGCAAAGAAAACGTTATGAATACATAAACAATATGAACTGCGAAGAGCATCGAATCCGAAAGCAAGTAAAAAAAAAATAAGCAAGTAAGAAGCAATCCGTGGGAAATAACGGGAAAAAATTAGCTTCATTATTATTTCCCATCCAGATTCGTGATGCCGCCGTTCTATCAGTTTGTAACAATTCTACTTGGTAGTATTGTGATGTTCTTGCATGGTTAATTTTGGGATACGAAAGTAAGGAAAGGTCAAACTCCGCTTGTGAAAGTCAGGGAAAGTCAGGGAAAGTCAGGGAAGCAGGTACAGAATAGCAAAAGTAAAAGTCAGAGAAGGTCAGAAACTCGAAGGAATGTGACGGACATCAGCGAATAAAAAGTGTCTGAAACGTAGTAATTGCAAGGTTTTGCGCCACTTTTGCGAACATGCTGCATTAGCACAAAAAATATGCTATTCATTGCTTAGCACGAAAATACGCTATTCGTTGCTTAGCATAAAAAAAGTGCTTAGCATATTTTTTCTGCTATTCATCAAATAGCACATTTTTTTTGCTTAGCTATAAAAAAAGAAAGAAAAGAAAGAAAAGAAATAAAAAAAGAAAACAAAAAAAGAAAAATGCGCTGACGCGATTTTTGCGGTGGCGGCGGTCTTTTTTTGAGCACCATTTTTGCGGATATCCACAGCATGGTCATCTTCGTGGCTTCGCGCAGATAATTTCGGGGCAGACCATTTTCGTGACTTCGCGGAAATGGTGCAGAAACCATCTTGTTGGCATCAACAAAATGCAACGGACAACCATTTGCGCAACTAAAAGCAGGGGCTTGACAAGGCGGGGACGTGGGTGTATAATCACACTTACTTCTCCGCCTTGCTTCCCCTGCTGGTTACAGTTCTTCCTTCTGGTCGCCCTTGTCCGCCATGCGCTTTAAGCTATCGCGTTCCTTGCGCTCCTGCCGCATCCGACGTTCTGCTTTCGCGGTGAGATACTCAACGTAGTCTATCGCCTCGCGCACAACGTCATCCGGCGCACCCATCAGCTTGGCGATAATCGCCTCGCAGGTTGCGTCGAGAATCGGGCGTTCTGACGTTCCTTGCGGGTTGTCGGACAGTCCGCACAGGTAGTCGGTGGTCACGCCGTAATACTCGGCAAGGCGGGAGAGGATGTTGGCAGACGGTTCGTTGATTCCTCGTTCGTAGTTTCCAAGCTGGGCGTTCGTAATTCCGATTCTCGCCGCGACGGTTCGTTGACTGTCGCCTTTTTTTTTGCGCAAATCCAGAAGGCGTTCCGGGACAAACATACTCTTCACCACACAAAAAAATTTTTGTTCACCTCTTGACATCTTGCAAGAAGTGACTTATAATTTAATCATCACGCGATTAGATTGCTAATCAGGATGGAGGGGATATGCTTGCGCTATAAGCTAAGAGCAGCGCGGATTGCAAAGCATCTTTCAGGGCGCGGGCTTGCTCGGCTTGCAGGGCTGAAAGAATGCAGCTATCCGTCATGGGAAAATGGCAACAGCATTCCGAGCGTGCGTCACGCCCTTCGCCTTGCCCGGGCGCTCGACACCACGGTCGAAGACCTGTTCGGGGGTGAGGTCGATGGCTGAGAAGCTGCGGCACTTTCTCCACGTCGCCGGGGTACAAGGAATCAGCGTCGCTGAACTGTCCGAAAAGGCGGGCATCTCGAAGCCGACCATATACCGCTACGCCAACGGACAGGGAAGCCCAACGGTTGACGCGATGAAGCTCATTGCCGAAGCCCTCGGATGCACAGTCCGTGAGGCGTTCCCAGAGGTTTACAGCGAGAAGGTTGACGTGCCGACAGTAAACATCACGGACACGCAGCCCATCAGCACGGCAAAGCTGGCGATGCAGTACGGCATGACAACACGCGAGTTGAATCAGGCGCTGTTCCGCGCTGGTATCCAGATACAGCGCTCCGATGGCACTTGGGTGGTCGCCGGGAACTTTGCCGACATGGTGACTTACAAGCCCGTCAAAACGGAGAACGGCACCGTGCGGCTGTTCGCTATGTGGACGCTGACAGCGCGAAAGGTGATTCAGTCCTTGTTGGCGGAGCAAGGGATAGTTCCGGCGGACGGCGTGAACGTGGGGTCGTCGGATCGCCCGACAAGATAGTCGAGCGACACGCCGTAGAAGTCTGCGAGGGCTATCAGGGCGGACAGAGGAATCTCACGTTCTCCGCGCTCATAGCGGCTGTAAAGCGGCTGTCCGCAGCCGATGATTCTTGCAACGTCGCTTTGCTGCAAGTGCCGTTCCAGCCGTAAGGCTTTCAGTCTCAAAAAAAATCACCTCAAAAGGGAATATGCCCTATTGACATATATGCCAAATTGACATATAATATAGTTACCAGCGCAGAGGGGGGGCAAGAAATGAGCAAGCTGGTCGATGCGCTTAATGCGCGCGGATGGACACAGAAGGAGCTTTCGCAGAGAACAGGCATCAGGCAAGACACGCTTTGCAAGTACGCTTCCGGTAAAAATACCCCCAGCGTTCTGGTAGCGATTCGTATCGCCGACGCGCTGGGGGTGGAAGACATCAGGGCGCTATTCTCAGGTAGCGGTAATCTTTGACATAATATTGCGCGTACCTTGAAGAATGCGAAAACTGGATAGAAGCATAAACGTCAGAATCGCCATAAAGCCAGAGCGTGACGTATTTTGCGCCGGTTGCATTGGCGATTTCGCGGCAGTCGATGATATATCGGTCAGGTGCGGACGGACAAGAAACATTCGGCTTATAGTTGTCCAGCATCTTCTTGCAATATTCGCCGGACACGCTAATGCTGATGCTCGGCTTGTCGTAGGGTTCGATGGATGAAATGGAAATCGAAAGCAGATTGACGTTATCGCCGCTGAACTTATCAACGATGTATTGCAAGTCCTCTTCGGAGTATCGTTCATCTGCAACCCTGTACGAAGTTTGCGCATTTGACGCGAATCGACCGTTGACCTGATGCGGCGTTCCGCCCTTGGAAGAAAACGCGCAATACGCGCCGGAGGACGCGATAGCACTGTGGAAGTACGTCAAACGCAAGTAGTAGCTGTCACTGCCGACAGAGGTGCGCATGAGCGAATCGACGGACGAAAACAGCTCGAAAATGTGCGCAAGAAGCTCCTGATATTCTGGCGAATAACTCTTGTAGAGCGATTCAAGAAGCATATATTCGCCCTTGACGACAAAGCAGTTCGTTTCCGTGTCGAGCGAAACGTCGTAGGAAATGCCATCTTCTGGCTTGCTTGAGAAGAACTCATTGATAAAGTGCAAGGCAAGCATTTCGCCGTCGGTTAGGTCGCGTTTCTCGGTCGCAAACGCGGGGACGCAGGAAGCCATCAGGCAGCAGAGAACCAGCAGAACGGAAACAAACTTCTTCATCGTGATACCCCTTTCGTGTTTTGGAGGTGTGAACGTGTATCAGAGAAAGCGGCAGTTGAAACAGCGGATTGAGGACTTGCAAGCAAAAGTCGAGATGCTGGAAAAGGAGAACTTCGCGCTTCGCGAGGAAACGTACATGAGCGACGGCGTTTTCAAGCACAATCCGCTTTTGAGCTGGTACGGCAAGGAGTTGTGCCTTGCGTTCGGGCGAATCCTCGTTGCTCCGCGCTATCTGAAGCTGGACTTCGACCAATATAGCAAGTATATGCGCGATGTGCTTGACTACTTGAAGGAGATTCGGCTACTTGAAGAGAGCTATCAGCGAGAGAATCAAGCTGACGGCGGAGATGCCGACGGGAAGCAGGAATCGCAAGCAACTTGACTCGTACTGCTCCATTTCATCCAGCGCGTGACGGTTCAGCTCCGGCACATAATCCGGAGGACGTGCATCAAGGTCGGATGGGTGCGGCGGCTGTGGCTCCAAGAAGCCAGATGAACGCAACCGCGCAAGCTGTTCCGCCGAAAGTTGTTTGCCGCGCTGAAAGTCACGGCAGAGGCGATATTCTGATTCAAGCAAGGCATACTCACCTCCATTCTTGCATAGGATATGACTGCATAGCAATCATTCCTGATTTTGAGGGAGGACGATTTCGCCGTGCTTGTCCTCATAGTCCGCGATATGCTGACGCATTAGCATCTCCAATTCGCGGTTGACGGTTCGCAGGTTTTTTTGCGCAACCACGCGGAACTTGTCAAGCGTCTGCTTGTCAGTGCGGAGCGTAAACTTCGGGAGGTCGGACGGCAAGGAAATCACCACCTTCAAAAAAATTTCGGTCAGCACCTTGACAGCAAGGTGACGGCACTATATAATAAAAGAGAGGTGACGGCACAATGACGGCAGACAGCCGGAAAGTCACACTGCGGATGGGCGCGGGGCTTCATCGCAAGCTGCAAGTCCTTGCAGAGCGCGAAAACCGAAGCGTCAACCAGCAGATGATTCACATCATCCAGCACGCCATTGAGGGGAGCGAGAAGTAGTCTTGGCGACACAGGCGGAAGCGAAAAGGGCTTTGCGCGAAAGCAACGTCTAATTCGCACAAAAACGCCCGCAGGAGCGCCTGCACGTCGAGACTGGTATTTCCTCACCTGACGGGCTGGAAGCGCTCAGGGAGCCGTTTTTGCCCTTGTAGAGTGTTGTCCAGCGCAAACGCGAATCAGGAGCGCGATTTGATGAACTCGATGTACTTCATCACATCCGCACGCTGGAGCGCGGAAAGAGACTTCACCTGTTCTACCAGCGGGTCGAAGTCGGGCGGCGAGAACGCATTCTCATCACGTCCAACGAGCGTATCGAGCGAAACACCGAGAGCATCAGCGATTGCGAGAAGCCGCGTCGGCACGGGGTTGCTTCTTCCAGATTCGTAGTTCTGGATTGTTATCTCTGCGACATTGGCGCGTTCTGCAAGCTGCTGCTGGGTCAGCCCGTTCGAGAGCCGCAGAGCAAGCAGGATTTCCGGGAACGGCACGGTGCATCACCTCACTTGCGCGGGTTCGCACGAACGTATCGAGCGTACCGCATGACTTCTTCCCGGTCGGACGGAGCAAGCGCGGAAATCTCCAAGTAGAGCGTGTCCGTTTCTTTTGGGGACGGCGCGCCGTCGCACCCGGCAAGGTAATCGTAGGAAACGCCGAAGAGGTCAGCGATTTTTCCGAATACCTCAACGCTGGGAGAACGCTGGCACTTCTCCAACTGTGTCACGGACGCGCCGGAGACACCAAGCGCATCACCAAGCGCCGCAACGGAAAGCCCTGCTTGCTTTCGCAGCACCAAAAGACGAGAAGCAAATTTTTCTCGAGAAAACATTGCAAACCTCTTGACATCAACGCAAAGTTGATGTATAATGTAAACAAGCAAGCGGAAAACACTTGCCGAGAGTTGATGAGAAGGGAGTAACAATGAGAACCGCATTAAGGCGGGTCAGAACCTTGCAAGGCTGGTCGCAAGCCGATGTTGCAAAGCAACTCGGAATTACGGTACAGGCTTACAGTCTAATCGAGACTGGGAAGCGTGACCCGTCCTACGAAGTGTTGGTAGCGCTGGAGGACGTATTTCACACTTCCCACCGGGAACTATTACGGAGAGAGGAGTGACACGGAGATGCCACACGCAGACCCGGCAGGATTCGTCTTTTTGGGCTTGAGCATCGTACTCATCGCCGCGCTATGGCTGATTAGCGAGGTAGCAACCTACATCAGCGTAATTTCAATCCACGCTCCCCGCACGGGGAACGGCGAAAACAGAATCCTGCATAAGTAGTCTAACACGGGGACGGGTGAAAAATCAAACACCACCTCCCGAAGAAGAAAGAAAATCAATTTTTTAGCGAAAAAACTTTACCGGTTGTAAAGTCGGAGAAGGGAGAAAAGTTGTCAAATATCCGGGAATTTGCAGAACGACGCGGGTTAAAAATGGCGGACATCGCCAGAATCACGGGAATCTCCGAATCCATGTTGTCGCTGATTGATAGCGGCAAAAGGAACGTAACACCAAACACCGCAAAGAGGCTTGCGCCGACGCTTGGCGTGAATTGGTGGGAACTCATCGACTAACAGCGCGAAAAGCGCAAAGAAAGATAGAAAGGGGTATCACAATGGAAAAGGATTCTATCAAGTCGCAAATTGCAAACCGGTGCGGTTGCGTATCGCGCTGTGACGCGAACAAGACGATTTTCGCCATCCGCCAGAGCGCGCGGAAGCTGAAAGCCATGACGCGCGACGAGTTTGCGAAACTGGGGGGCTGGGACGACATCAACAAAGCATACAGCGCATATGCAGCCGTAATGGAAGCCCTGCTGTTGGCGGTTGAGCATGAAATGGAGGGGTATCACAATGAGCAATGAAGTTGTCAAGGTGCAAATCGCGAACCGTCTGCTGGACGAGTACGGCAAGGACATCCAAAGCCAGTGCCTTGGCGATTGCGTATCGCGTGGTGACGCGAACAAGACGATTTTCGCCATTCGTCAGAGCGCGCAGAAGCTGAAAGCCCTGACGCGCGACGAGTTTGCGAAACTGGGGAACTGGGACTACATCAGCGAGGCATACAGCGCATATGAAGCCGTAATGGAAGCCCTGCTGTTGGCGGTTAAGTACGAAATGGACAAGACGGCGGTAGCCGTCTAAGGGAGGGAAAAGAAAATGAAAATCCTGAATCTTGAGAAAATCGTGCCGGACGAGGAAGCCAGGAAGGAACTCTTTGAGCAGCACATGATGGAAACCACGCTGCGGCTCAATGCGCCGCGCATCATCCGCGAACTCGACAACGCTTGCGACAGCAAGCGCACCGCCGACCGCATTTGGAAGATTATCTGGATGGACGTACGGAGCGGGAAGGTGAAGGACTACGGAGCCTTTCAGAAGGTTTTCCCCGGCGAATTTGATGCCTACGTTGTCTACGGAGACATCATGAATAAGCTGCTTGAAGAAATCAGCGACAAGATGGGGGCGCTTTGGAATGACTGACTTCCAGCGAGCAACCGGGGTAACGATGCAGCCGGAGGAAGGAGAAGGCTTGCGCTGGTGCCCAATCGACGCAGTAATCGTCAAGCAGATTCGGGCGCATCTGGGAGACAGCGCCGCAATGCGGATTGTTTACGACGCTGTTTGTAACATGGCGGGCATTAACACGCCGGACGACATCACCAAGCTGACGTTTGAGCGGGCGTATAGCCGCGCATTGTCCGAGACGGGGCGGTATCAGGCGGGGGAGATTGACGCACAGGGCAATTTCATCGCGGAGGTAATCGCGACGGCTTTCGCCCTTGCGCCTACGGAAATGATAGCACAGAAGGGGGCAAAGTAAATGCCGGAATTTCGCGGTTATGAGCTGCGAACCGCCAGAGAGCAAGCAGGGCTGCGCTTGTGGCAAGTTGCGCAGGAAATCCACACATCGGAATCGTGCATCCGCCGCTGGGAAGGAGACGAAGCAGAGCCGTCGCCGGAAGTTATCGACCAGCTTGAGGAGCTGTACAAATGCCCTATGCTGTGGCATCGCTGGATGCTTTCACACAGCGACAGTTATCGGCGGCATTACAGCCCAATTAGCAACACGACGACGATGGGGAGCGTTCTGCGGAATCGGTACGCAATCGAGGACATCCTGCGATTGCAGGAAGCCATTGAGCGCGACGTAAGCGACGACGGAAAAATTGACAACCTGATGAATCGCGACAAGTACGTCGAGTTAATCAAAAAGGCGGTTGCTTGCCTGTCCGACACACTTGCGAGAATCGAGAAAAGGAGTGGCGCGAAATGACGCAGTACCTCAACACCGAGCGCGTCGCCGAAATTCTCTGCATCAGCAAGGAGAGCGCCCGGAAATTTATGCGCGAAATGCCGCACGTCTGCATCGGTGGCAAGGCGCACGAAACCATCCGCGTCACTGTCAGCGACTTTGAGCAGGAGATGGAGCGCCGAAAGCGTTACCCGACGCAGGAGCAGGAGAACGAGGTCATCCGCCAGCGCAAGAAGCGCAACGACCTTGTTGCGCGTGGGCTGATGAACCCTGACGGCACAATTGCCCGGAGACGTGCATAAAAAAAGCGCCCGTGACGCGGGTACAAAGCGCGGCACGGGCAGACAGAAAGGGTAAGGGGCGGTTAAGCCACTTACATTCTAACACAAAAACGAAAGGAAGTCAACATATATGGAGCAGTTTATCAGCGAAATCGAGGAAAACGAGCAGGAAGAACGCGCTGGTTTTGTCATCGACAACGACCAAAAGGCGGACTGGGCGGTTCGCCGCATCGCTGAGCTGGAAGCCGACACGCAGAAGTGGAAGGACTACTACAAGGCACAGAGTGAGCGCGTGGCGCAGTCCAACCAGCAGAGCATTGCCTACTTCACCGACCTGCTGGAAAGCTACTTCGACATCGTTCCGCACAAGGCGACGAAGACCAGCGAGAAGTACAAGCTGCCGAGCGGCGTTCTGGTCCGCAAAGCGCAAGCGCCGGAGTACGAGCGCGACGATGCGCAGATTATCGCGTGGTGCGCCGAGAATGCGCCGTCCTGCGTGGAGAATGTGCCAAAGCTGAAATGGACTGCGCTGAAAGGGCTGATTACAGAGAACAACGGACAGGCAATTGACGAAATTACGGGCGAAGTCGTACCCGGCATCAAAATCATCCCGCGCGACCCGGTTTTCGCGGTGCAGAAGGGGTGAGCAAAATGGCAAGACGCTGCTGCCTATGTGGCGCATATCTGGATAGCGGGGAGCGCTGCGACTGCGGATGCAGCCAGACGGACGAAGTGCCGCGAGGGTGCAGGAAGCCCGTGCGGAGGGGTGATGAAGCCAGCCGAACGGGAGAGGATTGGCGCTGGGAGAAGTACATCAACGACCAGTATCAGAGATGGTACGAGTGCTGACAGGAGGAACGAGAATGGAAAACGGGCAGATTTACGCCGCAATCAGCGCGGCGATGGCGGACATTTCCGCAATCGGCAAGGACAAGTACAACCAGCAGCAGGGTTTTAAGTTCCGCGGCATCGACGATGTGATGAACGCCTTGAAGCCCATCCTGACGAAAAACAAGATTTTCACTGTTCCACAGGTTTTGGAGCAGACGCGAGAAATCAAGGTAACGGCGAAAGGCGGAGAACTGCGGTACAGTCTCCTCAAAATCGCGTTCCGCTTCTATGCCACCGACGGCAGTTTCATCGAGGCGGTGACGCTGGGTGAGGGCATGGACAGCGGCGACAAGGCAAGCAACAAGGCAATGGCGATTGCTTACAAATACGCGCTGTTCCAAGTGTTTTGCATCCCGACAGAGGAGATGACCGACCCGGACGGTGAAAGCTACGAGACAAAGCACGAGACCGAGACGCAGAAGAAACCGGAGCAGCCGCAGCAGCAGAGTAAGCCAGTAGAGAATCAGACGGAAACGCCGGCGGACTATATCAAGCGCGAGTGCAGAAACATTGGCATGGATGTGCAGGAGTTGAGCAGAGTTCGCGCCGCGCTTGTGGAAGAAAACATCGTCCGCAACATTCCGACGAAAGAGATGACGATGGCGGACGCAAAGGCGATGATGGACGCGGTAAAGGCTAATTTCCGGGAGGCATCATGATGAATCGGGCAGAACGCAGGAGAGCGGCGCGGGACATGACCCACGCCACGCAGAGCATCATGAGGGCGCGGGGGGGCTACGAACGCGAGTATGAGCGCGGAGCGAAGGATGCAGAACGCCATGCAATCAAGATGATTTTCGCCGGAATGTGCCTTGCGATGAAAGAAGAGTTCGGATTCGGCGCACAGCGAATTTATCGGATGCTGACAGCAACGCAAAAGTATCTTCAACCCGGCGCGTACTTCACAACGGCAGAATTGATTGATGAAGTTCTGGAAAAGACGGGAATCCGGTTGGATTTCGACGACCCGTTTGATATGGTGGAGCGAATTGAGAAAGGGGAAAGACGATGAATGTAGTCAGCAACGTGGAAATCATGGGGCTTGTGTCGAGTGTAAAGGCAAGCCGCTATCCGATGGCAACCGACACGGAGCAATGCAGCGCGGAAGTAACGGAACGGACGATGGCACTTGCCAACTGCCAGACAGGGAGCGGACACGACCAATTTTTGACGGGAATCGTCGTACAGTTCGACCTCACGTTCACCGTAAAGGCGTGGGTGGAAGCCGAACGGTATCATTTTCTGGACTTTGTGTCGAGCCAGTCCACCATGCACCGCATAACAAGCATGGACATCGACGAACAATGCATCGACTACGTTCGCCGGGAGACAATCGAGCTTGTGGAAAAGTTGGTTGAGGAGTACAAGGAAGCCCCCACGCCGGAACGGTATCTTGCAGTCCTCTACAACGTGCCTGTTGGCTTGCGGCTGACGGCGCGGATGACCACCAACTATCGGCAGCTCAAAACCATCTATCAGCAGCGTGGAAATCACCGTCTGCCGGAATGGAGGGCATTCTGCGCATGGATTGAGACGCTGCCGAGAGCGGAGTTTATCACAGGAAAGCGAGTTGACGCGGATGGCTGAACGCGGGGAAGCATATCGCGAATATCAGCGGGCTTACTATCAAGCGCACAAAGAAGAGCTTCAAAAACGTCATCGAGAATATTACTGGAAAAACAAAGAAAATTCGCGGGCTTACTATCAAGCGCACAAGGAAGAGTTGCAAAAACGGCAGCGCGAATATTACTTAGCATATAGAGAAAAAATCTGCAAAGCTGCACGGGAACGTTATTACAAACTTCAAGCAGAACGCATGGAGAAAGGGGCGGAAAAGCTGTGGGAGGGGGAAAAGAATGCCTAAAGAAGAACTTATGCCGCGCTGCCCGTACTGCGACGATGAAATGAAATACGTTGTACTCGATATGGTAAGAAGAACAGCGCGGCTTCATTGCCCGACGTGCGATTCAGAATTTCCGCCAAAGGAGGGAAAAATGACGATGACGACTAAGCCGCGAAATCGCGTTCTGACGTGCGCCGAAGCCGTTAAGCAAAACAAAAAGACGGCGATTTTGTGGCTTGAACTTCGAGACAACATCCCGATTTGCGTATGTCTAAAAACGGCTGTATATCCGTGGCGCGTTATACCCAGCAACATCGGCATTGGTTCGTTTAACGTCTACATGGGGGACTATGGCACAAAGTGGAGATGCTGGGAGAAAGAGCCAACACGAGAAGAAACCAAACGCGAGCCGTGGAGTGAGCCATGATTGCGACAATCGGCAAGGTCATCGAGCAACCGGGCAGCCTGACAATCCAGACTGTCCGACCCGATGCGGAAAACTTATCCGATACCGTCACGGTGCTTTGGCAGGACTGCCGCACAATTAGTCCAGAGCAACGGCGAAAGGCGTGGGCGCTGATTGGCGAGATAGCCGCCGCGACTGGCTACATCGGACAGGGGGACAAGAGCGACCTAAACACGATGCTCAAGGCGGAGTTTCTGCGAGCGCGTATTGACAAGTTGCAAGCGGAGGCAATTAAGGCATTCAGCCTGTCCGACGTAGATATGACAACCGCGCGGCTTTACATCGACTGGCTGGTTGAGTTTTGCGTTATCAATGATATTCCAACAAAACAACCGCTTGTGGAGTACGCGGAGGACATCGGCGCGTATATCTACGCTTGCGTGATGCACAAGCAGTGCGCCATCTGCGGACGCAGACCGTCAGACTTGCACCACTGGGAGCGCGTCGGCATGGGCGCAGACCGCACAGAAATCAATCATATCGGGCTAACGTGCGAGCCGCTTTGCCGGGTACATCACACGGAGTGCCACACGATGGCACAGGCGGATTTTGATGCAAAGTACCACATCCAGCCCGTAAAAATCGACGAAAAAATAGCTAAGCTGTACAAGCTGGGAAGGGAAAGCAATGAACAAGCTGACAATCATCGGAAATCTGACGCGGGACGTTGAGTTGCGCACGACGCAGAGCGGCAAGAGCGTCGCCAACTTCACGGTTGCGGTTAATCGCCGCGCGAAACCGGGCGAAAAGGCGGAAGCAGACTTCTTCCGCGTGTCCGTCTGGGATAAGCAAGCGGAAACGTGCCAAAAGTATCTTGCCAAGGGGCGCAAGGTGTGTGTGATTGGCAGCGTCAGCGTCAGCACATACACCGCCAACGATGGAAGCACACGCGCGACGCTGGAAGTTTTCGCGCAGGATGTTGAGTTTTTGGACAGCGCGAAACAGGATGCACCGCAGACAGCGCACGAGGCGGCTCAACCGCCCGCGCCGCAGTACACCCCGGTATACAACGAGGATTTGCCGTTCTAATGGCAGCTGATGGAGGTAGCAAATGGCGAAGGTAAAGTATGTGCCGATTCCGCTCGATATGGCTGAAGACATCGAGGAGCTGTCCGACGAGGAAATTGGACTTGTTGTCAGGGCGTATCTTCAATACGGCAGGAGCGGGGAAACGGCTGAAATGCCGCGTACAATCAAGTACCTTTATAACGCACTTGTCCGCGAACTGGACAGAGCGAGCGATGGATACGAGAAAAAAATTGCGGCTGGCAAATCCGGCGGACGTGGTCGCCCGAAGAAAGAACCGTCCGAAGAAATCCAGCAGCCCGAATCGGCACAGGCGCAGCTCAACCCTGAAACAAAGCAGAAGCCCGAAGTGCGCACCCCTGCACCCTTCATCAGCGACGAAGAAGCCGCAGAAATCCAGCAAGGAACAAACGAGGTGCTGGACGAAGCGAAACGGCAGGGATTCCCCGACACGACGGCGACGATGGAGACGCTCAACCAGCTTGTGGCGGACAACGGCACGGAAGAAGTGCTGGAATGCGTCAAAATCGCCGGGGAATCCGGGAAGCCTAACATCCGATACCTCAAGGGTGTAATCAATGGACGCGCGAAAGAGAAACAGGAGAAAGAGCGACGAGAGCAAGCGCGGATTGAGGCGGAAAAGCACCCGATAAGGTTTATAAATAGCACGGACGAAATTGAAGTGCGCGAACCGCCGAAAGTCAAACAAAGAGATGTATTTTTGAGTAGCGTGGGGTATCCAGAGGTACGGACAAAGCTGGAAGAAATAGCGAGAGCGTGGAGTAGTTAAATATGGACGCATACATCAACGAGGACGCGGAAAAAAGCCTAATTGGGCTTGCAATGCAAGACGCAATCGTGGCGCAGGAAGTTGCCGCACTGCCTGATGCACTCTTTGGCTTAAAGCAGATGCAAGCCTGTCAGCGCGGAATCATGCGCCTTGTGAAGCAGGGAAAAAGCGTTGACCTTGTAACGCTGGATGCAGAAGTTCAATGCGACTTCCAAGATACCGCACTCTTGATGCAATGCGTACAGATGGGCATTTCGCCAATCATGTCGCGGCAGTACATAGCGATTTTGGCGGAGTGCGCGAAACGCCGCGAACTTGCGACGCTGGCGCGAAAAATCCTGCAAGATGTAGGAAATCCGGGCGTGTCGGTTGCGGCGCTGCAAGCGGATTGCGCAGCGGCGGCACAGTCGTCAACCGCTGGCAACGACGGGGTGACGATGCACGAAGCGTCGCTCATGCTTGCGAATTCTTTCGACAAGAAAGATGGCGTGACATGCGGAATCGCAGACCTTGACGTAATGCTGGGCGGCTTCAAGCCGGGACAGCTTATCTACATCGGCGCACGTCCGGGTGTCGGTAAAACGTCGCTTGCTATCTGCATGGCGAAGTACGTTGCGGAGCACGGCGGCGGGGTGCTGCTCGTCAGCTTGGAGATGAACCCGGTGGAGATTGCAGCGCGTTTCATGGCGAACGAATCCGGCGTAAACTTGCAGAAAATCTCCACAGGCAAGATGGAATTAGAGGATTTCGCGCAGATTTCGCCCTGCTATCAGGTGCTTGCAGATTTACCAGTCACCATCGAGGAAAGAGCGGTCACACCGCTTCAAATCCGCAACGCGGCAGCGAAGATGAAGGCAAGCAAGCAGGGGTTGCGCCTGATTGTAGTTGACTATATCCAACTCATGCGAGCCGACGAGAAGTGCGGAAACCGCACAGAGGAAGTCACGCAAATCAGCCGCGAATTAAAGCTGATGGCGATGGATTTAGGTGTTCCGCTGTTGTGCATGACGCAGTTCAACCGCGAGAGCGAGAAGGGATTTGGCAAAGCGACAAAAAGCGAGCCGGATATGTCACAAGCACGAGACAGCGGCGCGATTGAGCAGGACGCGAACGTGTTTCTTATCCTGCACGAGCCAGAAGAACCGCAGGACGCGAACAGCGACAGATGGCAGATGTACCACAATTGCAAAGCGAACGGTTTGACGTGGCAAACGTGCCGAATCAGGAAGAACCGAAACGGCGCAACGGGAGTTGTGAATCTGGGGTTTGATAAGCCGCATATGCGGTATACATGCCTAAAAAAGGACTAAAAGGAGGAAAGCCATGTACAACATCATCGTTTACGAGAACAAACGGTTTGGAAACATTCGGACATTCGTCGAAGAAGGGAAACAAGAGCCGTGGTTCGTGGCGGCGGATGTGTGCCGAGCGCTGGAAGTCAAGAACGCACGGGATGCAGTGGCACGTCTGGACGACGACGAAAAGAATACCGTCGTTTTAACCGACGGTATTCGCGGCAATCCAAATGTGACCGTCGTCAGCGAACCCGGTCTGTACGCACTCGTCCTCAGCAGTCGCAAGCCGGAGGCGAAAGAGTTCAAGCGCTGGATTACGCACGATGTCATCCCATCAATCCGAAAGAGCGGCGGCTACATCGCAGGGCAGGAAGACATGAGCGACGCTGACCTGATGGCGAAAGCCCTGATTGTTGCCCAGCGACAGATTGAGCAGCGCGACAAGCAAATCACGGAGATGCAGCCAAAGGCGCTGTTCGCGGATGCTGTGAGCTCAAGCAAAACAAGCATCCTTGTGAACGAGATGGCGAAGCTGCTGCGGCAGAATGGCGTTGAAATCGGCGAAAAGAAGCTGTTCAAACTCCTGCGTGTGAACGGATATTTGTGCAGCAAAGGAGAGCTTCACAACTGCCCGACGCAAAGAGCTATGGATATGGGACTTTTCGAGATAAAGGAAACGGCTATCACAACGTCGGACGGCAGCGTTATACTGCGGCGAACGCCGAAAGTGACGGGCAAAGGGCAAGTGTACTTCATCAACAAGTTTAAGGGGGGATGGGCGTAATGCGAGTAAAACCAAAGCCTTGCCCGAATTGCGGAAGCAAGTACGTGGAAATGTGGACTAAATTTTTCGGCGGTAACGGTTTTGAGGTAAGATGCTTGGACTGTGGCTATATCGGTGAGCTTGGGGAAACAAGAGCCGCAGCCGTGAGAGCGTGGAATAACGACGAAAGGAGAAAGAAGAATGCAGGATTATAATCTGAAACCGTGCCCGTTCTGCGGCGGGTATGCTCATTTGGACAAAGCATACAGTTACTTTCGTGATGCAGTCATTTATTGCGAGGGGTGCGACATCGTGTTTACGCTTGATGATGTGGATGCAGACACTAAAAAAATCGTCGAGACATGGAATCGCCGTGCGCCGGGATGGGTGTCCGTGGACAAGGTGCTGCCGCTGAATAGAATGCACGTCATCGGATTTGATATAGAGAGCAGGTGGAACTATCCATCGTTGTATTTTTGCTCAGATACAAAGAAGTTTTTGGACGAAATGTACGACAACAAGCCCGTGGAAATCACGCACTGGATGCCATACCCGGAAGCGCCAAAGGAGGACGAAGAGGATGAATAACAAAAACAAACCTGTCCCGCATTGTCTGTTTTGCGGCGCGGAAATGGAACGACAAGAAGCTATCGACTGGAGATGCGCGTCATGTGGACAGGATATTGTAGGAGGTTCATATAACGCTGCGATGCGTCGGTACAAAGGCACAAATCACGTTCTGTCCCTTGCAGAGCTTGTGGTAAGCGCAGGAACGCTCGTATGGATTGAAGATAATAACGGAGACGACGAGCCGTGCGTACATGCGCGAATGGTAACATACTGGGAAGGTAAAAGCAACCGCATATATTTCGACGGCGGACGCACATGGTACGCCGATTACACCTACGGTGAGACGTGGCGCTGCTGGCTGCGGAAGCCCACGCCGGAAGAAATGGCGAACACGCCGTGGGAGGGAAACGATGCCTGACCGCAAAATCACGGCTATGCACCGAGTATACGGGCAAGACGATGCGCATAAATGCGCGGATTGCTCGAACCTCTGCATCTATGTAACGTCGAGCCATACGCTATATAAGTGCATGGCATACGGCGTGAGCGCTTCCGCAGCGACGGACTGGGCGAAGCGCTGGACAGCTTGTGGATTGTACGAAAAAACGCTTGCGATTGATTGTGTGCCGCTCATAAAGCGGCTTACAAGGATGAAAAAGCAGGAAGAGCCGCTTGACGGGCAGATGACATTCTTGGGAACGGAGGAGGAAAGCTGATGAAAACTGTGACGCTGCCCGCGGCGGTGATTTTCGGCACGATGATTGGTCTGGGGCTGACGGGCTTCCTGCTGGCGAAGGAAACGCGCCCGTGGTATGTGTATGTTTTGCTGGCGCTCGTCAACTGTATCATTTCGATTTTGGTGTACGCCGGAGCGGATGCGCTTGCGGCGTGGTTGGGGGGATGACGATGACGGTTATCGGCGTGCTGTCCTTGCTGGCGGCTACGGTATGTGTTGCTTGCGCATTTATCAACAAGGAGTGATATGGTTGTGAAAGAATTGCAAGATGAGATTGTAACGGTTGTGTTCTCCGAGCTTCTCCGAGCGCAGAGAGAGCATGGAGAAACGTTCAACTCCACGCCGGAGGCGTTCTCCGTCATCTGGGAGGAAATCGAGGAAGCCAACGAAGAGATGCAGCGCGTTCGACAAAAGGCAAATGACGTGTGGCTGGCAAATCGCCGGGACGATGCAGATGCGTTTCGGATGTGCGCGAGCAAAACAGCAGCGGCAGCTACACTGCTGGCTTGCGAAGCTGTGCAAGTTGCGGCAATGTGCATCAAGGCGCAGAGAGGAGGTGCAGCATGGTCGAAAGGCAAGAATGGCTGAACGCGCTGACAATCTGCCCGGTTTGCAACGCAGTGATGAAGCGATACACTACGATTGATGTTCAGGGAGGCGCATGGGTAAAATGTACAAATCCAAAGTGCGGACTACATGGCGTTCTCTTTATGCCAATGTAATTCCAACGGAAGATGAAGAGCAGGAAGCCCTTTTTCATTGGGCGGAGGCTCAAAGCGCAACGAAGCCGTGGCTGAAAGGGATGTTCGCCATTCCGAACGGCGGTTATCGCGCCAAAGCAACCGCCGCGAGGATGAAGCGAACCGGGACGCGTGCAGGAGTACCGGACATCTTCCTGCCCGTCTCAAACGGACGTGAACACGGGCTTTTTATCGAGATGAAGCGGCGCAAGGGCGGGACAGTATCGACATCGCAGAAAGAGCGCATGAAAATGCTTACCGCCGAGGGATACCGTTGCGTCGTGGCGAAGGGTTGCCAAGAAGCAATTGACGCAATTATGCGATACATGGACGGAGAGTGAGAGAATGCTGGACACCGACGATATCCGTTACTCCTTTTGGCTGGAGAAAGAGCTGGAAAAGAACGTCAAGCGGCTTGCTGGAAACGTTTCGCGCGGATGCAAAAGCCGCCACGATGCCTACAAAGTCAGGGCGACGCAGGACGCAATCAGACGGCTAAACGCAGAGAAGGAGGCAAACGGGGCAATCGAGAAGGTACAAGATATGCTGTACACGGAGCTAATGAGCGGACAGATTCGCCCTGCGCTGTATACAGCTGTCATCAAGGCGTTTGAAGGGGTAAAATAATCGTGGGCGGTTGCGGGAGGGGAAAATGGTTGACTTAAAGCGGATGCGGTATCTCATCAGGCGGTATCCTATGGCTTGCTTGCGAGCAGAACAGGCGCGAATCCGGGCGCAGAAGCTGACGCGGACAATCAGCGACGCGCCGCGCGGGGGCGGGAGTATGAACAGCACGGAAGAAGGGCTGCTGTATCGCGTCGAGGCGCTGGAACGCAAGAAAGCAATCTGGAACGAATTGTGCAGGATGCGCGAAGAACTTGCGCCGCTGGTTGATGCGCTGGAAAGTCCGCTGGAAGTGCAGTGCATGAGGATGCGGTATCTGGAGGGAAGGAGTGTCCGAGAAATCAGCTACAATCTGGCGTACTCCGAGCAACACGTCTTCCGCGTGATTGGTAACGCGGAGCGGAAAATCCAGAGCGTGGAATAAGGCGGTCGCGCATCGAAAGGTGCGCGATTTTTTTGCAAAAAATCTCGAAAAAAAATGTGATTTGCCCTTGACATATACGGCAGTACATGGTATAATAATAGTGTCAGGAGGGCGGTACAGAAAATAAAGCCCCCGACAGAAAGAGGTAAGGAAATGAAGCCCGAAAACTACGCGAAGCTGACCCCTGCTGCGAAAAAGCTGTACGATGACCACCGGTTTGAGTTTTCCATCGTCACCGACGGAGAACACGCCGGAATGATGCGCGTAAGCGGATGGAAGAAAACGATGAAGCGCCCTGACCCCGCTGTGCTGGACGAAATCAAAACGATTCTGCTGGCAGAAAAGGCAGAACGCGACGCGGAAGAAGCCGCGAAGCGCGCGGAAGCCGCCCGAATCGGCAAGGAACGCGAAGCGCGCCGCGCCGCCATCCCCGGCGTGAAGCTGATTGAAAAGGCGCGTGAAGAGTGGGACAAGTGGCACGATGACACAGTGCGCGCCATCGACAACGGCGACGGCATCCGTCCCGCCGAACCGAAGGTGAACATTGAGGCGCTGAAAGAGCAGTACCCGCGCGCCGCTGCGTTGCTCAAAGCGGAATCTTATAGCCGCTCGGCTAACTATGCCAAGGCATCCGCCGGAAGCAAGGCGCGGGAACGCATCATCGACGGTGAAGATTACGAAAAAGCCATCGCTGACATGGAGCAGGAGTGGACAGACTATTGCCACAAGCACATGTGGGACTAAATGACGTAATATCAACGAAAGGGGTTGTGGCAATGCGGAAAGAGTACTACCAAGGCGCCGTGTCAGTCCGCGCGATGAAGAAGTATCGCGAAAAGGAAGGAATCAAGACGGTGCGCTTCGACGTTCGCGCTGGGAGCAAAGAGGCGCTGGAAGAAGAAGCAAAGCGCCGTGGTCTCTCTGTGGCGCAGCTAATCGTTGATTCCGTAAACGCCTATGTCGGGCGTGAGATAATTACCAACAGAAAACAATAATAGCATGGGGCGCATCCGCTGGGGTGCGCCTTTTTCGTTGCGCAAAAAGTTTGCAAAAAATCTCGAAAAAAATGTGATTTGCCTCTTGACATATACGGCGGTATATGCTATAATAATAGTGTCAGGAGGGCGGTACAAAATAAAAGCCCCCGACAGAAAGAGGTAATGATTATGAAGACTATCAAGCTGAGCATCAAGGCGCTGGAAACCCTCAACCGCGACATGGAGTACACCACCCGCAACTGGACTTATACCCGCGACGCGTGGACTGGCGAGTACAAGCGCATCGCTAATGACTGCTTCGGGACTACCGCAGTCCTCACCGACTGGGAAACCGTCATCGTGAAGTAAGGGGAGGGGAAAAGTCATGACGAATGAGCAGATTATCGCGAACTCCGCAGTCGCAGCGGGAATCTTCACGCAGGAGGAAGCAGAAGCCTACTTCTCACACGGAATGCGCCTCCCGATTCACACCTTCGCCGAGTGGAAGAACCACGGTTACATGGTCAAGAAAGGCGAACACGCCGCGCTGACCGTGAGCATCTGGAAACCCAAGACGAGCAAGAGGAAGAAGGACGAAAAGAACGTTGACGCAAAGGAAGAAAATAGCGGGTTCTTTCTGACGACCGCCTACTTGTTCACAAAGCAGCAGGTGGAAGCAATCAAGCCCGCCTAATCGCAACAGAATGCCGCCTGTGAGCCGTTGGAGCAATCAGGCGGCATTATTATGAGCAAAAACAAGCAAGCCATTAGAACGCGAGATAGGTGGCATTGCTGGCAATGGCAAAAGAAGCAAAAACATATAGAAATAAAAAAATGAGAGTTATGAGAGTAATTTCCGTGATATAATGCAAAATGTAAAAGCAGCAAGAAAGACGCAAGCAGTAATGCAAGCGCCTTTTTTGTTGGAAGAGGCGACTATGGAAGTGCTGCTCTTGCCTCTTCAGCGGCGGGATTTATGCGCGAGTGCGCTTTGTTGCGTTGGTGGGGACGCAGAAAAACATCTGGGGGTGGCAACATGAACATTATCGGGGGGGCGCGATGGAGAATCTTGAACAGCTGACGCTTGCGGAAGAATCGGACGAATACAAAGCGTTTGTCAAGAAATTCAAGCCGAAGAAGACAACTGACGATTGCTACACGCCGCCAAACATCTATGAAGCAGTCCGAGAATGGGTGTTCGCACGCTACAATCTTCCGGAAAACACGACTGTAATTCGCCCTTTTTATCCGGGCGGAGACTTTGAGCGCGAGAATTATCCGGAAGGATGCGTTGTAATTGACAATCCGCCGTTCTCCATCGTGCGGAAGATTCGGAAATTTTACCTGAAGAACGGCATACGCTTTTTCTTGTTTTCACCGGGGACTTGCATGTTTTACGATGACGATTGTAACTACATATGCACTGGCATTGGCATCGTCTACGAAAACGGCGCGAGTGTGAACACGGGGTTTATTACAAACATGGGCGAAAACCTGATTGAGACTGCGCCGGACTTGTACAAAAAGTTAAGAGAAATAAACAACCAGAATCGCAGAAAAGGGAAAAAGGAATTTCGCAAAATAAGTTATCCGCTTGAAATCGTAACAAGTGCACGGATGAATTGGTTGACGGTACACGGTGAACGGTTTGCTGTCAGTAAAAAAGACGCGTTATTTGGAGGCAATAAATCGGACAATTGCGGGGCTGTATACGGGCGTTTTTTTTACATTTCAGAGCGAGCCGCAGCAGAGCGAGCCGCAGCAGAGCGAGCCGCAGCAGAGCGAGCCGCAGCAGAAAGAGCAGCGGCAGAAAGAGCCGCAGCAGAAAGAGCAGCGGCGTATCACATTGAGCTATCAGAGCGAGAAAAGGAAATCATCAAAAAATTAGGAGCAGGAGAGCAAACCAGTTGATTGAATGGAACGGCATTGCAACTCTTGTTCGATTGTGAATGAAATCGTTGACATCGACATGAGCGAGACCGGGTTTGAAAACGACAGGACACTCGAAAGAGTTTCTGAATAAAACAAACAAGTAGAAAGGAGCAAAGAAAAATGGCACAAACCGAAATTCAGCGCAGAATCGCAGCCGCCACTGGCATGAACAGAAAGTACAACCGGAAGCAGCGAAAGCGCGCTGCATACAACACTTTCCGGCGGAAGTCAAACGGCGGAACCGGCGGCTAATGTCATCAGAACTTTTTGACCCCATTAAAACACAGGCAAAGGTTACAAGGGAGGTTCTTGTCGGATTCTCTTGCGGCAAGGATTCCATTGTAACCCTTGACTTGTGTTTCCGACATTTTGAGCGGGTACAGCCTTTCTTCATGTCCTATGTGCCGGGAATGGAGTTTCAAGAAGCTGTTATCCGAAAATATGAACGAAAATACGGAGTGAATTGCATCCGAATCCCACATTTTGAAACAAGCAACTTCTTCAGGTATGGGACATACCGGGAAGAAGACTTGAACGTGCCTATAATAAGTGTAACAGATGAATACAATTATTTGAGGCAAAAAACAGGAATATATTGGATTGCTTGCGGCGAACGCATCGCGGACTCAATCGTGCGCCGGGCTATGTTGAAGAAATCAGGAAGTATAGACGAAAAGCGCGGGAGGTTTTTCCCTTTAATTCACTGGACAAAAGAAAACGTCATGAATTATATGCGAGTGAAAAATCTTGTATTACCGCGAGAATACGAGAAGATACATCATTCTTTTCGGTCACTGTCTGATGAGGATGTATCTATGGTAAAAGAATTTTTCCCAGATGATTACAGGAAATTGCTTAAACTTTATCCGCTTGCTGAGGCAGCGGCATTTCGGGAGGAGCAGCGACGTGCGAAGCAAATTTCAGGCGTTTGATTCAGAGACAATTTCTCGTTCGCAAATCAAAAATGCGCCATACAATCCGCGAATAATGAATAAGGAAACCAAAAAAAGATTAAAAGAAGCAATAAGAAAGCATGGACTTGTTTCTGCTCTAACATGGAATAAGCGGACGGGGAATCTTGTTGGTGGTCACCAAAGGCTTGAACAGCTGGATGCGTTGGAGGGAAACAAGGATTACGAACTCACTGTAAACGTGGTGGACGTTCCGGAGCGGGAAGAAGTCGAACTGAATGTACAGCTAAACAATCCGAGTTTGCAAGGCAGCTGGGACTTGGACAAGCTATCGAATGTGGCTTGTGAATTTTCTCTTTCCGCTGATGATATGGGCTTCTCGCAAACTGACGCTGAGTTCCTTTTCGATGGAGACGACAGGTTTACGGAGCTTTTTAATACAGAAGAATCGGAAAATGTGAAGCGCTCATTAAAAGACATAAAAAACGCCCGAACTCAAATGAACGATTCGCTCAAAGAGAAAGGGCGCATTGATTTTTTTAGTGTAATTGTGTTTGCAAGTCCGGAGGAACGTGAATTATTTTATCGGAGTATCAACGTGCCAATCTCCGAACAGTACATTACACCGGAGCAGGTTAAACGACTAAAAGAGGATTGATGTATTGTGCTATAAAGGCGGATGTCTCTTCTCCTGTCATCGTTTCTTCGTTTATTTTTATAATATCATCGTCGGGAACATCAAAGAGCCCTGGTTTCCCGCGAACCTGAAAGGGCTTGACGATAGAGACAAATTCAAGTTCCCAAGCATATCCACCTTCTACGTCTCCTCGCTCCAAACAAGCAGCCTCGAGATTCGCTTTTGTCGAGACAAAAGGCTGAACATCAGTGATGCGCACAACACAAAGCGCGTGCCCCGGAATTGTACCAGGAGTGCGCTCTCTATTTGAGCAGATAAGCAATTCCCCGCGATGTGCTGTGCACCATGTACGCCACTCAATCGTCTTATTCCCGAGCATTATCTGCATTGCATAAAAAGATGATACACTCAAAGCTTTCATTCATTACCCTCCCTTTCTTTACGATATAATTATACCACACTTTTCAGAGTTTTGCAACAAAAATATCGGATGGAGGAATGTTTATGCCGTTTAAGGCAGGAGACCCGAAAACAAAAGAACTTGCAAGAAAGGGCGGGCACGCAAAAAACAAAACGCCACCAGCACAGGTACTGCGAGCCGTTGGAGATATTTTGCGAGAAATGTCCAATGAAGAAATAGCAGACAGCCGAGGAAACAAAGCAACGCGAAATGAGGCGGCGGCATACTCAATTTTCAACAACGCGCTAAAAGACGCGCGCTGGATGGAGCTGTACCTAAAACTAACAGAGCAGATGCCGTCTGAAAAGGTAGATGCCAACGTAACAACGTCAGAGTTTACAGACGCTTTACAGCGTGAAATTGCCGTAATTAAGCGTCGCGAGGGGTATGCTGCACATGGAGAATCTGACGCGAAAACAGGCTCTTGATTTTATGATTTGCCATCCGGCAGCACTGCTTCGTGCGTGCGGCTTTACGCTGATGCGTGATGATTTGCATGGCGAGTGGATGAAGGAAATGCTTCTTGGAGACAGCGATATGACCATTCTGGGGCATCGCGGTAGTTTCAAAACGGTTGCTGTTTCTGGTGCGCTTGCAATTGGAATGGCTGTTTTTGCGAATAAGAATACGATATTCTTTCGCAAAGGCGAAGCGGATGTAGTAGAGGTCATTCGCCAAACGAGAGGCATCATAGAAAACAAAAGTTTTCAGCAAATCGTTCTTGCAGCGACAGGAAACCCAATCCGGGTGCTTCGGGCAAATGCAACATCAATAACGACAAATCACTTTGTTAGTCCGAGAGGCGGAGACCAGCTATTGGGAATCGGCATAGGAGGCAGTATAACAGGTAAACATGCGGATTTGATTTTTACGGACGATATTGTAAACACATCCGATAGAAGCAGCCATGCAGAGCGAGAAAAGACAAAAGCCGTCTATATGGAACTGCAAAACATTAGGAACAGAGGCGGACGCATTATTAACACAGGCACACCTTGGCATAAAGAGGACGCTATTTCTTTGATGCCGAACATAAAGCGTTTCGATTGCTATTCCACTGGGTTGATTGCGCCGGAGAAACTGGAACAGTTGCGAAAGTCCATGTCACCGTCGCTGTTTGCCGCGAACTATGAGCTGCGCCACATCGCCGCCGAAAATGCGCTGTTTGATACGCCGCCGACGTTCACGCCGGAAGCGGAAAAGTTACGGGACGGAATCGCGCACGTTGATGCTGCCTATGGCGGCGAGGACTACACGGCACTGACGTGTGCCAAGAGGGACGGCGACACGCTGTATTTGTACGGGCGTTTGTGGCGCAAGCACGTTGATACGCTGATGGAAGCACTGCAATCGGAGACGGAGCGCCTAATGTGCGCCCCGATTTACTGCGAAACAAACGGCGACAAGGGATATTTGGCGCGGGAATTGCGCCGCCGAAACATGGCAGTACGCGCATACCCGGAGAAAATGAACAAGTATCTGAAAATCAGCACATACCTCAAAAAGTGGTGGGGGAATATCGTGTTTTTGGAAGGCACAGACAGGGACTATATCGCGCAGATTATGGACTACACCGAGGACGCAGAGCATGACGACGCACCGGACAGTGCCGCGTGCTGCTGCCGGATTCTCGACAGGAACGGCGCGAGTTTGTATGTTGGGGGGTGATACAGATGTTCACAAAAATCACATGGCAGGACTGGCAAAACGAGCCGGACAAGGCAAAGGCGACGATGGCGGTTATTGGTACATATAAACACAGCGAGGACTTTAACAAGGCGGGAATCGCGCAAAGATACTATGAAGCGCAGAACGATACCGTTTCCGCGAAAGTCGTGCTGCGAGCCACTACATCAGAATCAGAGCAAAAAACCGCCGACGGGAAAACAGTCAAAAAGAAGGGGACGGCGACGGAAGCAGTCCCCGGACAGCGCATTTACAGCGATTTTTTCCGCCGCTTTACAATGCAGCAGGCTAATTATTTGCTGGGAAACGGCGTGGAGCTGGAAAACGACGCAATGAAGGGCAAGCTGGGAATCGGGTTCGACACGACGCTTGCAAAAATCGGACTGTATGCGCTGGTACACGGCGTGTGTTGGGGCTACTGGAATCTCGACCACGTTGAGATACTGCGAGCGTACACGGATAAAAACAGCGGATTCGTGGCGCTGCTGGACGAACTGACGGGCGAACCGATGGTTGGCGTGCAGTTCTGGCAGATTGGCGACGACAAGCCGCTGATGGCTCGTGTGTTCGAGCCGGACGGGGTGACGGTGTACAAGACGCGCGAAAATGCCTCTAATTTGGAGGTTGCGCAGGAGAAACGCGCCTACAAGCGCACATACGCGAGGGACATCACAGGCGAGCGCCTTGTCTCCGAAGAGAATTACAGCGCACTGCCGATTGTGCCGTTATACGCCAACGACAAGAAGCAGACGGAGCTGACGCTTGCGATTCGCTCAAAAATCGACTTGTACGACATCGTTCTTTCCGACTTCGGAAACAATCTTGAGAAAGCGAACGATGTTTACTGGGTGCTGAATAACTTCGGGGGCAACTTCGACGAGGTTGCACTGATGCTGGAACAGATTCACAGACTGAAAGCAATCGCGAACATTTCGGACGGTACGTCATCCAGCACAGTAACGCCGGAGACGTTTGAAGTGCCGTATGCCGCGCGCCAAACCGCGCTGGAGCTGCTGGAACGGCAGCTATATCGCGATTATATGGCGCTGGATGTGTCGGAGCTGACGGGCGGCAGCCTAACGAATGTTGCAATCCGGGCGAGCATGGCAAACCTCGACCTCAAGGCGAACGCCTACGAATGGCAGTGCTTTGAGTTCGTGCAGAAGTTACTGCGGATTCTGGGCATCGAGACGGAGACAATCCGCTTCAAGCGGCAGACGATTGCCAACGAAAGCGAAATCATCCAGAACATCTACACCGCGCAGGGCGATTTGGACAAGGAGACGCGATTGAAGCTGAACCCGATGATTCTGCCGGAGGAAATCGACGACATCATCAAGCGTGGGGAGGAAGAATCGCTTTTGGGTATGCGGATGGCGCAACAGGCGATGCAGAAGACAGACGAGGAGGAAGAAGATGCTGTATCTGATGGTGATTCTTCAAGTGCTGGCGGCGAATAACATCATCGTTCCGGACTGGCTCTTGTGCATCGGCTGGTGGCTGGTAGCGGTTCGACTTGTCTTGCGCATCCTGATTGCATTTTTTGACGCTGGGGAGACGGGCAAGCCGTGACGGACGTGGAGCGAAACGACTTGCGCGAAGCCGCGCTGCAAATGCGCATAAAGTCGATGTACCAAGAGGCGCTTGACATCGCCACGAAGCGCCTGAAAGACTTCTTGCGGAAAAAGCAGCAAGTGGACGAAGGCAAAATAAAGCCGCCCGCGTACTACGACACGCCCGAAAAGGTGGAGCGGTGGAAAGCGGGTTTTGTCCGCGAACTCATCCGCCAATATCGCGTGGAAGAAGTCATCATGGATGAAATCTGCAAGGCAGGGAACCGGGCAACCGCCGACATCCGGAACACGATGGGCGACGTGTACGCCGACAGCTTAGGCGAGGCGCAAACCGTCATCGAGGCGCAAGCAGACCGCGCAGGTGTCAAGGTGTCGTTTGCACAGCCAAACAAGCGCGAAATCAAAGCGATTTTCGCCGCGCACGAAACAGCGTTCACGAAGCTGGCGTACAAGAATTTAGGGCAGAACACCGAAATTCGCCACAAACTACAAAACGCGCTGGCGCTGTCATCCACGCTGGGCGAGGACAGGAAGAAACTGATGAACCGCATCAGCGACATCACAGGACAGAGCGAGTGGCAAGCGCGGAGAGTGGCGCAGACAGAGCGGACGCGGTCACAAAGTCAAGCGAGTTACGCCGCGTCACAGGAAGCAGCAGACCAAGGCGTGACGGTTTACAACAAGTGGTTCTGCCGCTTCCAGAACAGCCGTGAAGCGCACATGGCACGGCACGGCAAGATGGCGAAGCAGGGAGAATGCTTCCCGAACAGCAACATCCGCTTTCCGGGCGACCCGAACGGCAGCGCAGCGGAAACAATAAATTGCTACTGCATGATTATGCCGAAAGTCATCCTGTCAACCGAGTATGTGGACGCTGACGGAAATATCCGAAAGAAGGAAAAGGAATGAGCGGTTTTATAGACCACACGCCGGAAATCAATCAGAAGCTGGAACAGGCAATGTTTGCCGGGCTTTTGGCAGTCGGACAAGAAGCCGTCGGCATGGTACGCGAGAAGATGGTTACTGGCTATGAGCATAAGGTCTACGATACCGGCAATCTGGCGCGAAGCATCACCGCCGACATCGACCCCGATAACAACAGCGTGACAATCGGCACAAACGTTGAGTACGCGCATTATGTGCATGATGGACACGCGGGACACGCCGTTTTCTTTCCAAAGCTGGGCGACAAAGGCGAGTTCCGCGTCATGCCGGGAGGGTACACCCCCGGCAGACCGTTTATGACGGACACATTCGCGGATTCCGCAAACGCGGAACGCCTTGTGGACATCATGGCGGATGTAATCAAGCAAAACATGGACTAATAACAGCAACATCAGCGCATGGCAAAGCACCGCCGTGCGCTGTTTGCATATACGCGGAAAAGCAAAGCACCGCATTTCCGCAAACAATCAAAGGCGCAAAGCATCGCGCCCCGAAGCAAAGGAGATTGCAACATGAATATCCTCACCCGAAAAAACCTGAAAGCCCTGAATGTGCCTGATGAAGCGATTGACGCAATTGTGGAAGCCCACAGCGACGCAATCAACGACATCAAGGCGGAGCGTGACAAGTACGCGGAACAGGCGAAGCAGATTGAGACGCTGACCACGGAGCGCGATACGCTCAAGCAGCAGCTTGCCGACGCGAAGAAGAGCGGCGGCGACGCGCAGAAGATTAAGGAGGCGTTCGACGCCTACAAGCAGCAGGTGGAAACGGAAAAAAGAACCGCGACGCTGACAACCGCCGCGAGAAAGCTGCTGACCAGCAAGGGGATGCAGGAGAAACTTGCCGACCTCGTGATGGCAAAGCGCGGACTGGACGGCATCGAACTCGACGACAAGGGCGCAATCAAGGACGGCGACAAGCTGATTGACGCGCTCAAGGGCGAGTACGGCGACCTTTTCTCCACGCAGCAGCAGCAGGGTACACCTACCACAACCCCGCCGAGCGGCGGCAATGCCACGCACGGCAGCGGACGCGCCGCAGCACTGGCGGCGAAGTACGCGCAAGATATGTATGGCGCAGTTGCGCCGGAAGGAGCAAATAAATGAGTTTTACCAGCAAGGCTACCGGGACTGTTTACCAGCCCGGTTATTTTCTTGGGAACGCGGAAGACGCAATCCGCGAAACCAAGCAGATTAAGCAGTCGGACGCTACCAACGCCGAAAACGGCGCGAAGTACGTCAAAATGGGGACTGTTTACCCCGCGAATGACGGAACTGCCGTCGGCATCGTGTACGAGGACGTGGACGTTACAAGCGGCGATATGCCCGGCAGCGTCGTGACTCGCGGCACGGTTTACGAGAGCCGTCTGCCCGCCGCAATCAACAGCACCGCCAAGAGCGCGCTGACGGCAAAGGGCTTCTACTTCATCGCCGCCGAAGCCGCGACGGTTCGCCCGTACTGACGAAAGGAGAATACTATGCAGATTCCGTCTTTTGAGAACAATATTTTCGGTCTTATTCCCAAGGAAGAGTGGCTGGATGTTGGCTTTAACGTCAGCCGCCCGAACGACCCGGTTGACGCGCTGTTTCCCGATGAATACAGTGAAAATCTCGTGGCTAAGTGGCAGGAGATTGCCAACCAGTACCAGCTTCCCGTGATGGCTGACTTCCACAGCTTCGACAGCCGGACGAACATAGCCACTCGCATTCCCGTCGATACGCACAGCATCGAAAAGGGACTGATTAAGGTAAAGATTAACCAGTCCGAGCGTATGCGCGCGCTGCTGCGTTCCGGCGTGCAGAATGATGCTATGTACGACTACGTTATCCGTGACGGCATCACGCTTGCCGACCGAGTTGTGACGCGCACCAAGGTTGCGAAGAACGAGGTTCTGGCGACTGGCAAGATGACCATCAAGGAAAACGACCTCGACTTGACCATCGACTACGGCGTGAAGCCGGAACAGACGGAATTCACGTTCGATTTCAGCGAGGACGCGGACATCCCGGCACAGATTCAGTTCGTGGTGGACACCGCTCTGGACGCTGGCACGACGCTGGACACCATCGTTACGAGCCGCAAGGTTATCAACAAGATTCGTGCAAACCGTGCAATCCAGAAGCGCATCAACGGCACGTTGAGCGAGGGCGCGTATGTGAACAACGCCGCGCTGGATACGTTCCTTTCCACGGAGTACGGCATCAACCGCGTTATTACTAACGATTTGCAGTACACCATTGATGGCGGCATCGGCGCGGACGGGCGACCGATTCGAACCACGAAGCGCTATTTCCCGCAAAACAAGATGACGTTCCTCGGCACGGGCAGCGCCATGACGCGCATCGGCGCGGGCTTGTGGGGGCAGACCCCGGAAGAGACGGTAAACACCGCGAACACGGGGCTTAACGTCAACCAGTCCGGTCAGCACCGCTATGTGATGGTGTCGCAGTGGGTGGAAAACGACCCTGTCGTTCTTTGGACGCGGGCGTCCGGCTTGTTTATGCCGGTTATCTTCAACCCGCAAAGCATCTGGATTGCAACCATCACGGACGCGGCGACGGGGCAGTTGACGGTCTCCTCTGCCGCTGGCACGGGCAAGGGCAACACGACGCTGACTGTCAGCCCCGCGAAGGAATCCAGCTCCAACCTGTACAAGGTGAAGGCTGGCACGACCGCGCCTGCTGCGACCTATGGGCAGAATGTCCGCACTTGGAGCAACTGGGACGGCACGTCTGACCTTGCGATTGCGACGGGGCAGAAGGTGACGGTTGCGGAATGCACCAGCGACTACCGCGTGATTCGCTCCGGCAGCGCGACGGTGACGGCAGCGACTTAATGGAGGTGGAAACATGGCTGTGACGCTGGAAATGGCAATGCGCGAGTGTAACAACTTTTTTGAGCGCTGCAAGTACACGGGAGAGATTCGCATCTTGGGCGGGAAAATCGTCCCTGACGTAGGTTCGCCCTATGTGTACATCAGCGGCAGCGCGCGGAACGACGGCGTTCACAGCCTTGTTTCTGGCGCAATGGAGGACGCGGCCGGGGAGGAAACTTTCGACGGCACGTTGTGGTTTCTGTACCCGCCGCGCCCGTTTATCGAGATTGCAAAACAGTGCGCGGAGTACGAAACAAAAAACCCGACGGGGGCTTATACAAGCGAATCGTTCGGGCATTACAGCTATTCGCGCGCTACTGGCAGCAACGGCGTTGTAACGTGGCAAGCGGCATTTGCGGACAAACTGCGACCGTATAGGCACATGTATACGGAGGTGGGCTGATGGCGTGGATTGACTTTGGCGAGGATGCTTGCATTGTTGACAAACGCACGGAATCCGACGGCATGGGCGGCGTGACTGTGTCGTGGACAGATGGAGCGTCTATCAAGGCTTGTTTTGTCCGCGAAAGCACCACGGAGGCGAAAATCGCGTATCAAAACGGCATCCGCGAGATTTTCACAATCGTCTTTTCTGATTTGCTAGAGCTTGCGCCAAATGACCGAGTAAAGCGCCTGTCCGACGGCAAGGTTTTCCGCATCACGTCCGATGCGCGGGACATGACAACGCCCAAGCAGAGCGATATGCACTTCCGAGAGGCGGACGCGGAGGTGGTGACTGCGTGATTGACTTGCAGCGGAAACTATACAAGTTTTGGAGCAGCTTCACCTACGAGGGCAAGCCCATCCCTGCATACATCGAGGACGCAGTGCCGGAGGAAGCGTCTTTTCCCTATTTTGCGTTTCAGGTGCAAGAGGGAGACACATTCGGAAAATCTACAATGATTTGCACGCTGTGCTGTCAGGCGGAAAACGGCAGCAACGTCAACTTGCAGCGCGCAGCAATCCTTGACGAGGTTCGCCGCGCTATTCCGCCGGAGGGAACAGCGATTTATTGCGACGATGGCTTTATCACGCTATACCGAAACAATAGCAACTTTTTCCGCCTTGAAGTAGATACGACGCTCAAAAGCGTCTGCTATGGGCGGATTTACTACGAAATCGTGACTTATTACACCTAACAGGAGGTAAAAAAATGACGACTGGGCTTCGGGCAAGCACATTTGAGAATCTGCAACTCAATGCCGGGATGTTTCTTGCTAATTTCGATTATTCCACCGCCACGGACGCGGCGACGCTGGGCGCGCTGCTGAAAACGGAGCGCGAAAAGACAAGCGGCTCTGCGCTGATTGGCGCAACGCGCGGCGGCGGCACGTTCGTCTGCACGCCCAACACGCGCAGCATTGAGGCGGACGGCAAGCGAGAGGAATGGAAAGGCAGCAGCGTCAATGATGGCTGGACTATCAAGCTGACGACTACCCTGCTGGAAATCAATGCTACCAACCTTAAGCGTTCTTTCGGCACTGCCGACGTAACGGACACGGAGAAGAAGCACACAATTAAGATTCGCACCGACATCAAGGACGCGGACTATATTACGAGTCTCGTCTGGGTGGGCGACACCTCGAAGGGCTATGTGCTGATTGCCATCAAAAACGCGCTGAACACGGCGGGCGCAACGCTGACGTGGACGGACAAGGGCGAGGGTACTATCCCGGTGGAGTTTACAGCGCATCAGGATGGGCTGGAAACCGACGGATATGCACCTTGTGAGGTCATTTTCTTCGACCCCGCCGCCTAACAACACGCGGCAGGGTTCGCGCCCTGCCGCACTTTCGTGAATTTTGAGGAGGAAAACGCATGACTACCGCAACCGCATTTGAGCAGATGGCGAACGCCATTCCCTACATCGACAAGCTGGTAAATAGCAAGGAAATGAAAGCCTTTGTGGAAGAAAAGAGCAAGGGCGACGTTGTCGGGCGTGACATCCTGATGAAGATGCTGCCGATTTTGTACGCAAAGCATCCCAAGGAAACGATGGGCATTCTCGGCGCGATGCACGGCAAGACGGCGGAGGAAGTCGCAGAAATGGACTTCACCGAAACCGCCGCCATGATGGACAAGGACACGCTCGATTCGCTGTTTGCTTTTTTTACCTTTGCGCTTCGGCTGGGGTGCATCATGTAATCCCTGTGCTGTACAAGTACCGCCCGCAAAACGTTCACGCGCTGGGGGTGCTTCTGGCGCACGAAACGCAGGAGGAAGCAAAACGTTGCTACATGGCTAATATGGCGTGGATGACGGTGCTTGCAATTTCGTCGTTCGGCGGCGCGAATTTGGAAATCCCGTCATACAGCGACGTTTTCGGCGAAGAGAAGCACGCAACAAAGCAAAAAACAGCAGAGGAAATCTGCGACGACATTATAAACGGACTAATGGCGAGGGGAGGTGCAGAAGATGGCAGAAGCATTTGAGTTGTACGCAAGTTTTAAGATTGATACAAGCGGCTACACGCAAGAGCTGAATAAGATCCGGCAGGAAATGCAGCAGTTTCAGCAGGAACTCAACAGCCTTGCTATTCATCCGACGTTTGACGGCGGACGTTTCCAAATGGAATTGCAGCAAGCACAGCAGCAGTCCACGCAAGCGGCGGAGGAAATCCAGCGTTTGCAGCAGCAAATCCAGTCTTTGCAGCAAGCCGCAGACGGCGGCGGTTCTGGCGATTCGGGCGGCGGTGTGCTTAGCGGATTTTTGAGCCAACTCGATGTTATAGGTGATATTGCAAGCGGGCAGTTCCTTGCCAATATGGCAGTGAATGGCATCAATAGCATTATCGACGGCGTCACGGGTTCAATTAGCGAATCAATCGGACTTGCGTCTGACCTTGTGGAGACGCAGAACGTTGTTGATGTGACGTTTGAGGATTCCGCGTCCACCATCAATAAGTGGGCGCAGGAGGCGCTGAACGCATACGGCATCACGGAAACCAAGGCTAAACAGTATTCGTCCACGCTGGGCGCTATGCTGAAATCCATGGGCATAGCGGATGACCAAGTTCTCCAAATGTCTATGGATATGGCGGGGCTGGCGGCGGATATGGCGTCTTTTTACAACCTCGACCACGACACGGCATTTGAGAAAATCCGCTCCGGCATTTCCGGGGAAACAGAACCGTTGAAGGCGCTCGGCATCAATATGTCCGTTGCGAACCTGAACGCCTTTGCCCTCGAAAAGGGCATGAATAAGGCGTTTGACAAGATGTCGCAGGCGGAACAAGCGACGTTGCGCTATCAGTATCTGCTGGAAGCCACGAAGGACGCGCAGGGCGACTTTGCGCGAACCGGGGACAGCTTTTCCAACGAGATGCGCAAGCTGCAAACGAACCTTGACCGCATCAAGACGGAGTTCGGCAAGGGTCTGCTGGGCGTTGTAACGCCCGCGATTTCGCTGCTCAACAACGTGTTGTCGGACAAGTCATACCAGCAAACGGCAATCGAGAAAATCTATTCCGAGCGGGACGAATCACTGTTTGACGCAGAAGTGGCATACCAGCGTTCGCTTACAATCGTTGATTCCATGCGGAGTATAGAGGATGAGAGCGGCGACGCAGTAAAATCCACGGAGGAATGGCGCTCCGCGCTGGAAGCCTTGAAAGACGTTATGCCGGGGTTGTCACAGTACGTCGACCTTACAACGGATGCAATCATCGGCAACGATGAAGCCATACAGAATTACGTTGACACATTGCATGGTGTAACGAAATACAACAGCTACGACCAAGCGGTATCCGATGCGCAGAAAAGGTATGATGATTTGCAGACGCAAATCGCGGAGAAAAAAGAGGATATTGCCAAAAGGGAATTGCTCATTCAAAGCAGCGACGAACTACAAAAACTATACGACAAGCGCGTAGAAGACGCATGGCGCACATACGCACAACGATATGGCTACGAGCCTGACTACCAAACGGCTCGTAATATGCCAGCAAGCGATTTGCGAAGTTATGCCTATGCAACCGGCACAACCGCAAATCCGCACGCCAATCTGGGTGGACTTGTCACAGGGCTGAACGCTGAACAAATTTACTATTTCGACCTTTTTAGAAACGCACAGAACGCCGCGAAAGACCCGCTTGCACAGGAAAAAGCGGAGCTTGAAAGCGAAAAGGAAGAACTTGCAGAGCTTGTTCCGCAAGCCGAAGCAGCGGCAGTCGCACTGGACGATGTAAAGAAAAGCCGGGAGGAATATGTAAATAGCCCGGAAGGGCGCAAGGCAAAATTAAATTCCGACTTCAAAGCCGCCGTTGACGCAGAGAAGAAAGCCCTTGACGACCTTAAAACCGCGCTGAAAGACGTGGATACCTACCGCGCGGACACGCTGAAAAAGGCGCAGGAAGCCTACAAGGGCGTTGCGTCGGGCATGGGCTACATGGTAACGCACACGCAGGAGGAAATGAAGAAGCTCCTCGATACCGATTACAGCAAGGAAAATGTGCTAAGTTGGTACGGAACGAATGCGGATGCGCTACACGCCTACAATGATGCTTTGCAGCAAGCCGAAGAGGCTGGCGTTGACGTTGGCATTTTGTCAGGGCTTACTACATACTCCCGCGATAACGATGCGTACCTTTCGCGTCTGCTGAACCTAACGCCGGAAGAAATCAAGCAGCTAAATGCAGACTACCAGCGCGCCCGCGACGAAGAAAACGCGATGGCGGAAACCAAAACGCGGTATACGCTGGCAAACGATGAGACGTATCAGGCGATGCTGGAAACCGTGCAAAAGTCGCTCGAAGCGTTTGAGCAAAAGGACGCAATCGCGGCATACATGGCGGAAAATAACAGCGCGGTTTTGGCTGGCATCAACACAATGCGCAAGACGCTGGAAGCAGAAATTCCGGGCATCAATGCGCTTCTCGAACAGTTGGGGTTAAAGCAAATTGATTACGAACTGAAAGATAAGCCGTGGATATCCGATTACTTCGTTCGCGGCGATGCTGACCAGCGAGAAGAAGATATTGCGCACGAAAAAACAGCCCCGACGCTAAAAGAGCAAGCTCAAGCACGCCGCGCCCGCGAACAGGCACGAGCGCGAAGCGGCTATGCGGACATGATTGAAGATGGGCTAATGCCCGACGACATCAAAGCCCGCGCGCAGCGGTGGAATCGGCTTGTCGAAATGAAAACGCAGGAAATGAACGACATCGTTGGTATTTTGGAACAGCGCATGGAGGAAAACCAGCGTCAGCGAGAAGAGGAAGAGGCGGCAAGAGCAGCGAAGGAAGCAAGAGACAACGCATTGCCTAAAACGTGGTCTGACTTGTCTCCTATCATTTCGACGGATGAGTTCAAAAACGCCGAATCCTACGAACCTGTCTCAAATGAAAAAACAAACATCTTTGCGGTGCCGAAAACGAATAAACAAGAGGGTTCGCATTTCGAGACATTCGACGAGTACCGGACACGCACAATGCTCGATAATAGCCGCGTAATGCAAGATACGATTAACAGCATGGTTGAGACATTCAAAATGACGACGCAGCAGAGCCAAACGACGCAGGAAGTCACGATTTCAAATCCGCAAGACCTTGCGGCGTACTTGCAGCAACCTGTTACGGTTGTTAATAATTTCTCCGTTGACGGGACATCCGTTGCAACCGTCATCGCTCCTATCGTCAACAAAACAATCGGCAGGGGCATCCGTGGAAATCTGATGGAGGTGGCGCGATAAATGGTAACGCGATACCGCGCGTGGATGGGGGAAGAAGCGCTGGAAGACCTCGACCCGTCCATCATCATCATCGACATTTCGGAGGACGCGCCGAAGGAAGTAGTGACAACCGAAGCACGCCCCGGCGGGGGGATGTACCTCACCGGGCAGCTTCGGCAGTCCATCACGGTAACAATCGCCGTGGAAATCCACGAAGCAAACACCATTCACAGGCAGCTTGTCCTCGGTAAAATCATGCGCTGGGGCAGCGGTGGACAGTACCTGCGCACGTCATACCGCCCGGAACAGCGATTATACATCGACAGCATCGAGGCAGCGAGTGTTTCCGCGCTCAAGTGGACGGACACGCTGGCAATCAAGTTGACGGCATATCAGCGCCCGTGGTGGGAGGAAGCAACTGTTTCCAAAATGGAAACAGTTGAAGCAAGCAAAAGTGGCATCCTGACGGTTTACAATCGCGGGGACGTGGCGTGTCCGCTTGAAGCGGTTTTTGTGGCAATCGACCCGCTGACAAACGTTGCAATCAGTTGCGGAAGCGAAAAAATCTCGCTGACGAATATCAGCGTAAAGACGGGCGAGGAAATCCGCATAGAACACGACGATAACGGCATCCAGCAAATCACGGCGGCAGGACAATCCGCAATGGGCAACCGAAACGGACAATCTGCCGATGAAATCACGCTAAAGCCCGGAATTAACAAGGTGTCGTTTAGCGGCGACGGGCTTTTGTCGCTGACAGTCACTGCGAGGGGGCGAAAATATTAACTACAAAGCATATGGCACACCGCAGGAAGTAACCCTAACGTCCAAAATAAAATGCCGTCTTGAGGTAAACCCTGATGTGGAAAATCCCACTGGTTGGCAGATGGAGGTCGGCTATCCAACAATCGGGAGAACAAAGGTCACTTTTCCGGTTGTTCTTCCAGCCGACGCAGTAATCACCTCCGCACGAGTACACGCAGATTTTCGGCGCGACCTTTGGGGCAATCAACAAAAGCAGGACGTAAACGATGTACACGTTGACGAGGCAGGATTCGCAACAGTAACACTTCCTGACGGGGCAAGCACCGTATCCCTTATTGTAACACTATCCTTTCAAATGTGGGAAAAAGTTTACACTGATACGGTTGAACGGACTTTTAACGTAGACGTCCGCGACATCTACCTCACAATCGACTATGTTTCCGGCATCATCCCCGACCCGGATGCAAGCAAAGCATACACAAACAACGTCCGTTTGCCGCGCCTTTTGGACAAAAATCTGCGAGAAATCAAGCGCTTGCGCCCCTCTTCGCTGTCTTTGTCGCTGACAATCGACGACATCTCCACCGCGAGTATGACGCTCGTGGACGGCACATGGATGGACGCAACGCAGTTTGTGGAGCTATACCACATCGGCGGCAGCGTCGGCATCTTCCGCTTGCGCTCGGACACGCAGACATACAGAAATTACGCAACACAGGAAGTCAACCTCGACCACGCTATTTCCACGCTGATGGACGGACTTCTCCCGGAGCAGCTAAAAATAGGCAGTGCATCAGTTGACGCGGTTGACGTGCTGGCACAGCTTCTCACCTACCAGCCGGAAACACGCTGGCAGATTGGAACGTGCGAGTTATCGCAGCACCTCACATACGATTTCGACGCAGGAACGAACATCTGGACAGCAATCAACAACGTCAAGAACTTGTCTCCCGCTGAAATGATGTGGCAGTACGACTTTTCCACCCATCCGTGGACGCTCAACCTCGTTAATATGCCAAATACAGTCTCGTGCGAAGCGCGTTTTAACGGCGCGCTAACCAGCGCAACGGTTAGCACCGACCGCGACGACCTTGTGACCCGGATGTACGCATACGGCAAAAACGGCATCACCGTTGGCACGGTAAACGATGGCAAGGACTACATCGACGCGGACACCATCGACGAGTGGGGCATCGTGTGCGGCAAGTACTCGGATAACAGCATCACGGACAAGGAGACATTGTTGGAAAACGCAAAGAAGGAACTGGCGAAAAAGAAAACCCCGCCGATTTCCATTGACGTTTCCCTTGTAGAACTTTCCGCCATAACAGGCTTGCCCTACGACCATTTCCGGCTGGGGAGCATCTGCCGGGTTGCAATGCCTAAATTCGGGCGCTGCTATGATGAGCGCATCCTGACACTTAACGCGGACAACGTGCTGCTTGAGCCGCAAAAGGTACAAGTCACCATGTCGACGGAGGGCAAGAGCGTCAGCGGCATCATTGAGGCGCTTGGCGGCAAGAGTGGACTTATTTCCGCAGGAACGGAATAAGGAGGACGCATGAATGAGTTAAATTACACTTGCAACCTGTCTGCCGGGTTGCGGATGACACCGCTTAAAGCGGCGCTCGTGCAAGGCGAAGCAAACGCCCACACGCTGAAAATCGCGTTTGAGAAGGACGGCGCGCCGTACAGCATGGATTCTGGCGCAACGATTGTCGGCAGCTTTATCAGGCTGGATAGCGTCGCAAGCACGGACGAAAACCCGACGATTCTTCTCCAAGGCGCGGTTAGCGACGGCGTGGCATCCGTGACGCTTTCCGCTGCTTGTTACGCTGTTATTGGGCGTTTCCGCCTGATGGTCACGGCGACGGTCGGCGAGGACACGACGGCTATCTTGTGGCTTGAGGGACGTGTTGCGGCGGGGGCAACCGGGACGGTATACGACCCGGAGAACGCCATTCCCGATATAACAGACGTGCTGGCGAAGGTGGAAGACTGCAAAAATGCCACAGCAAACGCGAATGCAGCGGCAGAAAGCGCAACATCCGCAGCACAGCAGTTTTTGGGGAAGTATATCACGGACGAGGAAAAATTGTTACTTCTGGAACTGCTGCAAATGGCGGCATATCGCTCAAACACCGCCGCGCAAAATTATAGCAAGCTATACGCAGCGTGGAAGGATGATGTATCAGCGCTTGAGGCACAGCGTCCGCGAATCGTCAGCGTTGAGGCGGACAAAACGACAATCGCCGTCGGCGAGAGCGTGACGTTCACGGTGACGCAGAAGAACGCGGCATCAATCCGTTTCCTTGTGGACGGCACAGTAAACGAGCGCATTTACGACGTTCAGCAGGAAACGATAACGTTCACAAAGCAGTTTCAATCTACCGGGAGTGGAACGCGGGTTGTTGCATTTCAGGCGGTTGACGCGAGCAGCAACATCGGACTGGAATCGGATAGTATCATCATCACAATTAAGGAGGCGGCACAAAATGGCGTGGAATCTAATCCGCAGGAATAACGGCGAGACTATCCACACGGACTATGTCGAGTGGATGTTGGATAACGCCGCCGACATCTCCAATGGCACAGAGCCGGGGAAGTCTGGAAGCATCGGCAGTCTGGCGTACACCGCCGGATTTGGTTCGATGTGGCAGAAGGACGCAAACGGGACGTGGGTAAAGCTGGGAGGTGGCACGAATGGTTGACGCAAGCACAATTGGTGTGATTCAGGCGCTTTATGGCGTTGGTCCGAATGGCGGGATTCCAACGCCGCTGGTAACGGACAAAACGCTGGCGCTGGAAAACCGCGCGGCGGACGCGAAAGCTGCTGGCGACGCTATCCGCGCGGTTACAAATACCGCTAACACGCTTTCCGCGCGCGCGAACGTTTTGTCTGGCAGCGTGTCCGGCGCGTCGATTACTGCGACGGATTCTTTCGCCGCGCCTTTTGTCGGACTGCGTGTCTGCGGCAAAAGCACGCAGGACGGTACGCCGACCCCGACTGCGCCCGTGCCGATTGTCAGCGCGGGCGACGGCGGAACGGTAACGGTCACGGTGTCGGACGGCGCGAACAAGTCGCAGACGCTGACACTGCAAACGCCGAATGCGCTTCCGGGCATCCCGGTCACATCCGGCGGAAACTACACGGACGAGAACGGGCAGCAGTGGGTCTGCGATGAGGTGGACTTGGCGCGCGGGGTGTATGTGCAGCGAATCACCAAAATCAAGGTGACATCGTCGCTCAACTGGCAGACGTCTGGACAAAAGGTTGATAGATACTTTGCTTGGTTCGCTGGCACTTCTGCGACAAATGTTCTTTGTACGCACTTTTCCACCACCGTAGGTTCGGAAGCTGTCGGCGGCGCTATCGCAAACCAAAACAACCTCATCGGCTTTGCCTATGCACAAAAAGGCACATCAACACTTGATGAGTTCAAAGCATTCCTCGACGCGAAAGAGGTGTATATTTTGACATCGCTTGCAACTCCCGTCGAAACCGCCCTTTCCGCTGCTGAAATTGCCGCGTACAAAGCGCTGACCACCTATTCCCCGACGACTACCATCAGCGTGAGTGATGGCGCGGGCGCGACGGTGACGTATCAGCGTGATGTAAACGTTGTAATCAAAAATCTTGAGGATGCGATTGCATCCATGACGCAAAACTAAGGAGGTATCTTTATGGCTATCAACAGTAAGGCACGGCATGATTTGACGCTGCGCGCGATTAAGCGCGAGATTTCCGCTGGACGCGATGTGGCGTTTTGGCTCGATAAGGCGTACACGCACCTTGACAACGGGCTGTTTAATGAGGACGACATCGCGGAAATTGAGAAGCTGGCGCAGGCGTACTATGATTCGCTGGACGCGGCGGAAAATGAGGAAGACGCGGCAACAATCTAACTTGCGAGCAAGTTGCAATCTTTAGTTTTAACAGCGCGCAAATGCCGATTTTTCGGCATTTTTTTAAGTTGCGTGCAAGTTGCAATTGGTAGCAAGTTAGTTGCAAGTTAGTACCAAGTTAGTACCAAGTTTGAGGAGGTGTCATCATGCCCAAAATCGCAGTATCCGACATTCTGGGCGACTTCCAGCGGATGCTTGCCGAGCACTGGAAGTATACGGAAGGCGCGGCGCAGAAAGGCAATGTGGACTGTTCCGGCGCGTTCGTGTACGCCTTTCGGCAACACGGGCTCTACATTTATCACGGCAGCAATCGCATTGCGCGGACGGAAATTGTTGAGCTTGTCCCGATTTCCGCCGCAAAGCCCGGAATGGCAGTTTTTAAGTGTCGGAATCCGGATGATTCGCGGTATGCCTTGCCGTCTGGCTATAAACAGGGCGGTAAGTACTACAACGGCGACTTGAGGGATTTTTACCACATCGGGCTGATGGGTAAGGACGGCAAGGTTCTCAATGCGCAGAGCAGCGCAACGGGCTTCGTCGCTTCACCCGTCAAATCGTGGATGTGTGCAGGATACCTCAAAAAGGTTGAATATAAGGAGGATACACCAATGGAGAATGATAACACCGAGGTTATTTGCGTCGGACGTGTGACAGCGCAGAGCGGCAGCACGGTCAACCTTCGCGCAGAGCCGAGCAAATCCGCAAAGGTGCTGGAAAAGGTCAAAATCGGCACGACTGTCAACATCATCGGAACTACTGATGGCTGGCTTCACGTCGAGACTGAGACGAATCAGGGCTACATGATGGAGGAGTTTGTCGATGTAGGTATTTCCAAATCGGAAACACCCACGGTTTCTGAGCTTGCGGAACGCATCGAAAAGCTGGAGGAACGCGTCACAGCGCTGGAAGGTGGTGTCGGCTAACATGGAAAACCTCACCGCAGATAAACTGATTCTGGCGCTGGGCGTGATTCTCGTCCTGCTGGGAGCATACAACACATTTTACACCGCGCGGAAAAATGCGCGGGATGAACGCAAGAGACAGGAGCAGCCAACAAACGCGCTGGCATCCAGCGTGTCAGACATCAATCGCAAGCTGGACACAGACAAACGCCGCCTTGATGGGCATGATGAGCGCATCGGCGGCTTGCGTGACGGACTGATGGTAACGTGCGCCGGAGTACAGGCACTTTTGGAGCATGAGTTACACAACGGCAACGCCGACGAAATGACGGCGGCAAGCAGGGAAATTGATAATTGGTTGAGGGGCAACGCCCTAAAGGGAGGAAATGCAAAATGAGTGAGAATTTGAAGCGCAAACTGACAAGCCGCAAGTTCTGGGCGGCGGTTGTGTCCTTTGTGACCATGCTGATTATGGCATTTGGCGTGGCGGATGAAACCGCAACACAGGTCGGCAGTATCATCATGGCGGGCGCTACGGTCATCGCCTATATCATCGGCGAGGGCATGACGGACGCGGCGGCGGTCACAGAGGGCAAGGACAAACCGAAGGAGTAACGTATGAGCCGCGAAGTCGTATGGACAAAAGCGGTTGTAGATGCTTTTGTGGATGAAGCCTGTTTGTCGGATGAAGAAGAGCTGATTATCAGGTCGCGGGCGAAAGGCTGGACACGCACAAAGCAGTCGATGCAGTACAATATGAGCATTCGTAAGATTGACTATATTATACACACGCTTAAAACCAAGTACGACGAGGCGCAGAAATACTCCGAGATTTTACCAAAGCGGAATACAAAGAAAGCCGGGACGTAATGTCCCGGTATTTTTTGTTGCGCACTATTCTTGCGCCTGACGCTTGCACTCAACGTCAAGTTCAGGATATACCCATGCGATTTTCGCAAGGGTTTCGCTTTTTAGGCGATGGTACAGCTCTTCCTTGCCGACAAGCCCGAACAGGTCAAGCAATTTGTCGTCATATTCACAGAGGTTATGGCGGATGAAATTAACCATCCAGCGTTCCAGCGTCTCGGTGTTCGGGGACAATATATCCACATTGCCATGCTCCAAATACCATTCTTGCTTTGCGTTCAGCGTCGCCTCTTCCAGAACGGACATATCCCAGCGCGTAACGTGGATGGAAGCAATGAGGTCATCGGCAATGGCTTCGGCGTTCTTTCGCTTCGTTTCGACGGCTTTTGCGGATGCCGCTTTCCGTGCGGCTGCTTTTGCCGCCATCGTCTGGAACTCCTGCGTCTCCATGGCGGAACGTACATCTTCCTCGCGCCATAACTTCATGGGCGCGGAGGAAGCATAATGCGGATTCCGTTTTAGGACGGGCGGCGGCAGCAGCTTGCCTATCATGGACTTTGTGAATCCCATGGACAGAACTGCCGATTGCGAAATAAGCTGTTCCTTTTGCTTTTTCGGCATGGTGTCCTCCTGTTGATGTTAGCCGATGACCTCTATTTTCTCCTGATGCCAGTACACATAATAGCGCGCCTGATATGCGCTGCATGGTACTCGGCACGCTGCGACCTTCTCGTTTAGCCATTCGGCGCGCTTTTTCTCGCTCTTAAAAGCGACGACGTGCGCCAAAGCAAGGTTACGCTGCTCTTCCGGGGTATAAGCAAAGCAATCATGCTCGTTACTATACCACACGGCGTAGTACGTTCGCTTCTTTTCCCTTGCTTGACGCGCCATTTGTTCCGCAAGACGCGGCTTGTTTTTCTCAATAAGGTCATGCACATCGGAGCGGTCGAGCGCAGTCCAACCGTTTTCAAGCGTCAATTTTTTTCCTTTTCCAAATCCGCAGCGGATGGCGATAATCTGAGATAGCCGCGAAATGGCTGACCGCGCATTCGGGAAAATTTCGGGGCGCTCCCGAAGGAACGCAAGCAGATGTGCCACATGATATATGTTTCCGTCGTGGTCTGCAAGCGTCCACTGCATCTCACTGATTTTACGGTGCGCAGCCTGTCCTTCACGGCGCGCAGGCTGTTTTTCAAGGCGTGTCTTGTTTTTTTCAATGAGGTCGTGGACGTCGGAGCGGTCGAGCGCAGTCCAACCGTTTTTCAGCGTCAATTTTTTTCCTTTTCCAAATCCGCAGCGGATGGCGATAATCTGGGAAAACATCGCATTGGCTGAACGCGCATTCGGGAAAATTTCGGGGCGCTCCCGAAGGAACGCAAACAGATTTTCCACGCGGTATATGTTTCCGTCGGGGTCTGCAAGTGTCCATTGCAACTGACTGCGCTTGGGGTGGCTGTGAACGTCATTCAGGCGTTTTGGGCGAGAATTGCCGTTCTCGTCGGGGATATATTCCGGCTTGCTTATATCGCAAACAATGTCGACCACCGGGAACTCGTCGAGCGATACGGGGCGCACGATTATCCAGCCATTTTTTAGGTTGACTGGTACGCCTGATTCGCGCGCCTTTTTGAAGCCGTCCCGAAACATCCAGTACGGTTCATCGCCCAAATCAAAATAACCGCACGTTTTAAGAAAATGTTGATATTTTTCTTGGAGGATAAAGTGTTCTTTGGCATCCGGCGATTTTGCTTGCCACCAATGAATTGATGGTAAAATGTCAGGGCAGGCGTCATTAAACAAAACTATCCACCCATTCGCAAACATACACAATTGCTGCCCCTTTTTTAGCACGAAATTGTACGCCGACACATATTGCGTGTCAGGTTTTGCAAACCATTCCGGGTGCGAAAACATAAACCTACGCAATTGATTTGTACGGTAGATTGTGCCGTTAGGCGCTTGCACCTTCCAAATGTTTGTGCTTCCCATTTTATCACCTCAAAACCCCCCACCGACGATATTGTCGAGCGGGGGGAAAACCGTGCTACTTAGTCCGAGACCTCCGTCACGCGGACAACGCGTTCCTCGCTTATTTTGTAGCAACCCGCCCGTCAGGAACCTGCCTACCGCATATTGGACAAGTCTTATCCATTTGCATTTGCCCTCCTTGCCGATTATCTAATAACCGCAACGACCTCTGCATCGCACATGATAATCTCCTGCTCGTCCTCGCCAACATGGCTATTGTCTCCATCGCAGCGCATCAGGTACAGGTGCTCATTATAATACACCTTGTTAATGCGCAACGCCCGCGCGATATTCTTGAGCTGTTTTTCACGCGAATTTGCGATAACAATTTTCGTTGCACAGACGCCATCAAGTTCCTCATCGCTCATCTCTCCGTCGTACCAATTGTACGAGTTGGGGATGCTATCTCCAACGCAGAACTCACGGCCATCATTGCGAAGACCCCAGTCGTAAAAATTCAAACATTCATCTTCCTTTGCCTTTTCCATCTCCGCAAGAATTTTTTCCGCCGTAGCTTCGACGTCCATGTTATCTGCAATCTCCATGATTTCCTTGAAATCCATACGTTACCTCTTTCTGTCGGGGGTTTTGTTTTTGTACCGCCCCTTGACACTATTTATTATATCACAAGGTATATACCTTGTCAATACCTTTTTGGGGTTTTTCGCAAGTTTTTTGCGTTCTTTCCGAAAGCAACTGCGACACTGCGAGGCGGATAACCGCCGAATCACTCAGCCCGATTTGCCGCCCAATTTCTTTAATCTGCGCATCCTGTTCGCGCGTTACAATTATGCACTTTACTATTCTATTCCCATCTTTTTTTATCACTTTTTTATTCCTCTCAGTTTTATTTTTTTCATCCGCGTCTTCCAGCCATGCCGCCCAGCGCGTCCATTGCGTCCTGATAGTAGCCCAGTTTGTCCAGTTCCTGCTCAACGCGGTCAGCCCAGAGGGCAATTTGATTTTGAAGCGCATCAACGGATACCGTTTTGCCCCGATAGTTGTGAAGGACTCCCGCTTGTGCATCCGGCAGTTTCGCCTCATATTCGGCGATGCTCTTTTTGAGCTTCCTCAGGTTCGATTCGCATTCTTCAATTCGGCGATTCAAGAACGCACGGTCGCGCATTTCCGGGTGGTCTGCCGTCTTTCGTGCAGACTGCGCACGCTGGCGGTAGTATTCGGATTTGTTAAATTCATCAAATCCGCGCTCAAACGCCGCGAACATCTTGTCGCGCCGACGGGTAAACGCCCGCCCTGCACTGGTGTTGATATTGGGCTGCGTGAAGAAGGCAATATCTCCATGTAGGTCGCTGATGGGCTTCTGGAGAGCTTCGCCCTTTGCACAGGCGGCGTCCGCCTTGATTTCAAAACGTTCGGCACGATGTTCGGCGCGTTCTGCCTTGCGTTCCTGCTGCTCGGCAAAGCTCAGGCGCTCGCCCTGCTCGCCACCGTCACCCAATCCGATGGACTGCGCCACACGTTCCGCGCGCCACAGATTCGGCTCTTTCGCGCGGCTGATCCAGCACCCGGAACGGCGACCCCAGAGGAACGCGCTCTTGATTTCAGAACGCTGTTCGTCCGTCATGGCGTCGTATTCCGACTTATCGAAATGCAGCTCCAGCTTGCCGGTTTCGCGGTTGTGAATGTAATAGCTATCCTTTCCAACCTTGTTACCGTTTTCGCTAATCATCTTATTACCTCATTTTGTTAATCATCGTCGCAGTGGATAACGCCATCAAGATTTTTTTGCAAATCGCCAGCATCCGCCCAATCCATCAGGTCTTGCAGCGTGTCAAAGCTCCAATTCACCTCATCGTTGTTTGTGGCTATGGCATGAGCGCTGACCATAAAATACATTTCAGGGTCTTGCCCACATTCGCGCATTCGATTCTCGTCAATTGCATATGTCACGTTCTCGTCAAGCGTGTAATCCTTCCCGTTCCAATGGACTATATGCCCTTGCGTCCCGGTGATGCTGTACTCCTGCCTATACCACATGCGCATTACCACCTCATCCGCTCATTGATTTCTTCCGCGATAGCTACACAAGTGTCACACGTACTCCTGTGGATTTTTGTGCTGTCCGCCGGGGCGACGCGCCGTGGCGCGTCAGGCGGGTTGTTATTGCATACAAGCACGCCAGTTAGGTGGTTTAGCCAATCGCGCTTTGCAGCCCGTCTTAGCGGGCTGTAAGCGTATCGATGATGTCCCTCGCCTCGGTGGCGGTTGATACGACATAGGCAGCATATAGCCACTTATACGGAAACTTGTCAAGGTTTTGGCGGACAAATTCCTCGATGGTCACCCCTGCTTTTTCCGCCGCCGCCGCAATCGCAGCTTGCTTATCGGGGTCGTCGCGAGTAGCGATAGCATCCGCGACGGTCTTTTCGTGCTGCGCCACAAATTTCGCACGCAGGTCGGTGGCGTATGCGACTTGCTTGTCGCTCACGCCATGAATAACGGGAAGGCTCAATGCCGCCGCCGCTTCGCGCTGCTGCTTGAGCTGCTGCTTGCGGTAGCAGTCAGCGCAAAGGAGAGGATGAGCTTCCGCCCATTCTTTTTTGCTGTCCGCGTCCCGGCGATTGAAGCCGTCAATGCGGCGCTCAACGGTCGCGCCGCAATCAGGGCATTTGTAGGTGGCAATTGCTTTTGCCATGGTCATTACCTCTTTCTGTCCGGGGCTTTTATTTCGTACCGCCCCTTGACACTATGTATTATAGCACAAAGGTATATACCTTGTCAATACCTTTTCAGGATTTTTCGCAAGTTTTTTTGCAACTTTCCAGCGTTTTGTCTGCATTTTCCAACCGTCCGAATCGCCTATACTATAATCAGTAGGAGGTGGTGTTGTGTATATCCACTACAACCCTAATCCGCGTGGCTTGCGTGTCGGGGACTGCGCTGTCCGTGCAGCATCAAAAGCGGCAGGGGAGACGTGGGGAAGCACCTATGCGGCGCTCTGTGCGCTGGGCTATGACTGCGGTGATATGCCTAACGCCAATCACGTCTGGGGGCGCTACTTGCATGAGCACGGATTCACGCGCCACGCCCTGCCGGATACTTGTCCAATCTGCTATACCGTCGCGGACTTCTGTCGTGAGCATCCGCGCGGGGTGTACGTCCTCGGCATCGGTGACCACGTTGTGTGTGCCGTAGACGGGGACTGGTATGACGCATGGGACAGCGGCGCGGAAATACCAGCGTACTACTGGAAGGGGTAGGATTGACGTATGGCGTATGGTTATCCACAATATTATCCACAGATTCCGTATTATAACGCGCAGCAGACGGCGATGCCCGACCAGCTTGCGCAGCTTCGAGCCGCACAGCAGCCGATGATGCAGCAGCCAGCGCCGCAAGCGCAGCCGTCGAGCAACGGACTGATTTGGGTGCAGGGTGAAGCTGGAGCGAAGAGCTACCTTGTCGCAAATGGTGCGAGCGTTCTGCTGATGGATAGCGAGAAGCAGACGTTTTACATCAAGTCAGCGGACGCGGCGGGAATGCCGTCCATGCGCACGTTTGACTACACGGAGCGCAACGCATCCGTAAAGCCATCCAGCAGCGCGCAGGACGCGCCGGAGTATGTGACGCGGGACGAACTTAACACGCTTACAAAGCGCCTTGAAGCCCTTGAGGGGCGCAAGAAGAAGGGGGTAACGCAAGATGAACCCACTGTTTAACGCACTCGGCGGCGGGCAGATGCCCGGAGCGCTGGGAAATTTCCAGCAGATGATGCAGCAGTTTCAGCAGTTCCGAGCGACGTTTCAAGGCGACCCGGAACAAGAGGTTCGCAAACTGATTGCATCCGGGAAAATCTCGCAAAACCAGCTTAACCAACTGCAACAGGCGGCGCAGATGTTCCAATCGTTCCTCGGTTCTTAACTTTGGCTATATTTGTTGCGCAACAATTTAGCATATATTTCAAATCCCGAAAGGAGAAAAAACATGAGTATGACTTCGGAACTCTCCGCTTCTGACGTGGCTCTGCTTTCCGGCATAAACAGAAACCAGAACGGCGACGGCTTCTTTGGTGGCAATGGCGCATACTGGATTATTATCCTCTTCCTCTTCGTCTTCTGCGGATGGGGCAATAACGGATGGGGTGGCTTTGGCAATCGCAACGGCGGACAGGGTTCTGTCATGGACGGTTACGTCCTCACCTCCGACTTCGCCAATATCGAGCGGAAAATCGACAACGTGAACAGCGGCTTGTGTGATGGATTCTATGCACAGGCGCAGCTCACCAATGGCGTACAGATGCAGATGGCTAACGGCTTCGCGCAGGCGGAACTCTCCCGCGCCAATCAGCAGACCGCGCTGATGCAGCAGCTTAACGCGATGCAGGCACAGGCGGCGGATTGCTGCTGCAAGACGCAGACGGCAATCCAGGGCGTGAACTACAACCTTGCCACTCAGGCTTGCGACACTCGCAACACCATCCAGAGCGGCGTTCGCGACATTTTGGACAACGCCAACGCTAACGCACGAGCGGTGATTGACGCATTGACGGCACAGCGCATCGAGGCGAAGGACGAGAAGATTGCGGCGCAGAATCAGCAGATTTTCGGCTTGCAGCTCGCTGCGTCTCAGGCAGCACAGAACCAGTATCTCGTGAATACGATTCGTCCTTGCCCTGTTCCGGCGTACACGGTAGCCAATCCGTTCTGTTGCAATCAGGCGCAGTATTGCGCCGGGTAAGATCCAGACAGCTTCCTGCCTGTGCAGGATGAGCCGACAACGGCAACTGAAAAAGCGGCGGGGCGTTGATTGCTTCGCGCCCTGCCGCTGAAAGGAGAAAATCATGGCTGAATATACTGCGGCGGCGGCTCAAACCGTCGCCAATGGCAACAACGTCCTTTTTACTGCAACGCCCGTTTGCGCCACGCGCTGCATCGTCCATCGTGAAGGCTCTGGCATCGTAACGCTGCGGGGAATTACCAACGGACAGTGCCGCGCACGTTTCCGCGTCAATTTTGGCGGCAATATCGCCATTCCGACGGGCGGCACTGCCGGAGCTATCTCTGTTGCGCTTGCTATTGCGGGTGAGGTGCTTCCGGCTTCTACCGCCATCGTCACCCCTGCGGCAGCGGCGCAGTACCAGAACGTCAGCGTCGATACCTTTGTTGACGTTCCGGCGGGGTGCTGCACAACCATCAGCGTCAAGAATACCGCTGGCGTGGATATCGACGTGCAGAATGCCAACCTGATTGTCACGCGCGTTGCGTGAGGAAAGGAGAAACGCAATGAAGTATCTTCACGAACTTAAAGAAAAACTCTGCGAAGAACTGCAAGAAATTGCGGAAAAGCAGGATATGTCCGCTGGAGACCTCGAAGCCGTTCACAAGCTGACGGACACCATCAAAAACATCGACAAGATTGAGATGCTTGAATCGGACGGGTACAGCAATAACGGCGGCGACTGGGAAGCGCGTGGCAGCTATGACGGTATGTACCGCGATGAGCGATACAGCCGCCGTGGACGCGATATGCGCGGACGGTACAGCCGCCACGACGGCACGGACAAGCGCCTGATGGACGAGTTGGAAGAACTGATGCGCACCATCGAGCCGGGGAAGCGTGACGTGATTCGGCGGGCGCTGGAAGAACTGAAAGAAGCATAACGGAAAGGGGGCTGGCTGCGTGGTTACGCTGACTTGGATTGATGGACAGATTGAGAAGGCAATCGAAGAGGGAAACAATCCGCAGAACATCCGCGATTTGGCCGCGCTGATTACAGTGCGTGAGTACCTCGCCACGCGGTCAGCCCCGAAAGCCGATGCACAGAGTGCGCAGGAATCCGCCGATGACAAGAAACGCCGGGATGCGGTTGTCCTCATGACGCACAGCGCGGACTTGGACACAGTTCCGACCATCCAGCAGGTGGAGACGGCGCTGCATTCCATCAGCGTCAACACGCCGGAGGAACGGAAGCGTGTGCAGGACGCGAAGAAGTGGGCGCAGATTATCTCGCAGAAAAACGCTTGACAAGCCGATTAGAAACGCTTATAATAAATATGTACTGGTATCTTCCTTTATCCATTTTCCCTCATGCGTTGACAGAGCATGAGGGGCTTTTTTTTGACCCCCGTTTTGACTACTTCGTGCGACGGAAAGAGAGTCAAAATTGCGAATCTGGGGATTGTATATTCCGGCTGATTGCGCTATAATCAAGCATTATCAAGGGACTGCTGAGAATCCTGAAACCTCGCCTAAAAAAAGCATATTCCTGATATGTCTATTATATCAGAAAAAGAACGCAAAATGCAAGGGCTGCACCGACTTTTCCGGCGCAGCCCTTGATGTTATTTGTTGATTTCCTGCTGAAGCACGTCAAGGAACGCTTGACGGCGGCAGTTCTTGAACGAATAGGTAAATCCATCTGACGTAAAGCGGAACGTGTAGCCCTTGAGAATTTCGCCCATCAGGCTGGTGGTGCTGAAGTCGGTCACGCCCTTGAGCGGAATGGTGCGCATCAGCTTGAGCGGCTCGGACTTCATGTTCGTGTCGTAGATGAGCAGGTCATTGCCCTTCACACCGAGCAGCACCATGCCGAAGCTTCCGTCCGGCAGCTCCTTCACCGTGGCGCAGAGCGCCGCCCCGCGCGCATCGCAAACGCCCGCGTCCTGCATCTGCTGGGCGTATTTCTCCTGATTTGCCATGAAAAATCAAACCTCCTTCGTTGGCTTTGCGCCTATCTCCATGATAGGACGCTGCGGTTGATTTGTCAAGCGAACGCGGGAAAATTTACAAGTGGAATTAGTTCGGCACATACATCGGTGTCAGCCCCATTTCGAGATACACCGTGTTGACATGCTCCTGACACGCGCGGGCGAACCCCTCCGCGTCAAACGCGCCGTTCAGGTAGCGCTGCATGAGCGTCTTGAGGGCATCGTCGAAGGTGACGGGGGAGTCGCCGGGGATGTAGGCATACTGGACGAGGTTTTGATAGTAGGCAATGTCCTCCGGGGAGACGGAATAGGGGTGTTCGGTGATGTAGGCTAAGCTGCTGCGGGCGCGGTCAAGATTATCTTCATCCTGCGCGGTGCGGTTCTCTTTTGCTTCCAAGCGGGCGATTTCATCCTGATATTGCGCAACCTTTTCATCATAGTCGGAACGGATGATGGGCTTGCTGAGAGACGAATCCCAGAGTGCGGCGTTTTCGGATTCGTAAGTCGCCAGATGGTGCATTAGGTCAATCGCACCGTCGATGTTGTTGGAATAGGGATTGATGACGGCGACGACTGTTAGATAATATAAACCAGAAGGTACATCATCGAGTACAGAGGGAATTAGTTCAATGCGCGTGGAAGGAGTGACAGAAGCGGCAGACGAAGTAAAGACTTCGTAGTCTGCGAATAAATTTTCCTTCGATGTTTCAGGCACAGTATTCCTGATTTTTTCGGCAATACGAGCAAATTCGGGACGCAGAAAATTGATTTGCCCATCCACTCGTTCAGAGGCAATCAAGAATTGGCGCAAATAGAACGTGAGCATATCCTGCTGCGTGTACCTGTATTCGAGCATCAGCACATAGTCACGGCTCAAAAGACCGCTGTCGAACAGCACTTTACTAACGTCTAACAACTCATCAAAGGTTGTTGGTTCGGAAAGTGCCAATTCTTCCAGCAAATCAGGGGAAAGAACTTGCCACCCCCACGGCTGTGCATCAACATACCAGCCGACCAGATTGCCATTGTCCATGAGCGCATTCTGAAAGGCAGGATACAAGTCGCCGAGTTTATCAATCAAATCGCTGTCATCGGTCAGTGGATAGTAATAGTGCTGTTTTTTGATTTGGTCAAGCCCAGCGTTCGAGTCAAAAATGAAGATGTCAATATTGGGATCGCGGGATGCGATGGCGGATGCAATGTCCTTCATCGAGCCGTCTCTTCGTTCGACGGAATGTCCTGCCGCGGCATAGGAATCAATGGGCGGGCAATAGGAGGATGCGCCGAGAATTCGGACGGGCTGCGTATTTTCCGCCGCGGCGAACGTGCCTAAGAGTGCAATCATCATCAGCAGAGCAAGCAAGCGTTTCATCTTCAATTCCTCCTTCGGAACGGGAAGCAAGTCAACGTGTGCATAGTGTGATGGTCGAGTTTCCAATATCATCATAACAGACGATGTACAAAATGTCAAGATATTAAAACAAAAAAATACAAGCGGCGGCGAAAATGCGCAAAACAAATCCCCCGACTGCCTTGCAGCAATCGGGGGGATGAATCAGCATCTTATGCGTTGAAATTCAGGTACTCTTCCGCGGGCGGGGGTACAATCTCCGCGCGGGCTTCCTGCAGCATCAGCATCTTTTCGCCCTGCGCGTCCACCGCTTTGCACTGCGCGGTCAGGCGGAAATATGCCTTCGTGCTGGGCTTCTGGATGCCCTGCGTAATCCAGCCGATGGGCTGAATGTCGTTCGCGCAGCACGTCATCGCCATCCGTCCGAACATGTAGTAGCCCTTGGGCAGCGAGCGGTCAGCGAACGCCTGCCCCACCAGACGCACGGTCTTACGGTCGTAGCGGTCGGCATGATCAAGCGAATCCAGATAGAAGGTCGGAATGTCCTCGTCCTTGATTTCGATGACAGCGGACTTCATGTCGTAGGGGAGGTCTTCGTCCGCCACGCCGTCTTCGCTCGTGCCGTCGGTGTTCTCGAAGATGATGTTCGTCTTCGGGTTGACCGCTTTGAGCTGGCGACGCCACGGGCTCTTGTTTGCGCCGGGCTGGCAGCGGTTGACCAGAATCAGGTCAGCGACCTTCATCGGGTCGGTCAGCATCTGGCGCATGTTGGTGAAGTAGTTGTCGAAGGTGTTCGCGTCCACCGTCGTGATAATCTGCACGACTTCCCACTTACGAGGCAGCATACAGCTGCCCAGCCGCTCAATCGTCCAGATGCTGTTGTACTCGATGATGACGCGCTCCGGCTGATACTCCTTGTCCAGCGCTTCCATCTTCTTCGTGTTCATCTCGTCCGCTTCGTCGAGGACGACAACGGTCGTGTTCTTCGCCGTTTCGTATTCCTCAACGCCCTCTTCGCAGCAGATGACCAGCGTCTTCTGTCCGCGCGAGAAGTTGTCGTCCGTCAGCATGGAGTTGATGAGCTGGGTTTTGCCGCTTTCGAGGAAGCCGGTAATCAGGTAGACTGGTGTAAATTCCTGTTCGCTCATGCCTTGAACAGCTCCCGCAGTGCTTTTTCGTCGATGTGCGCACCGATGACGCACAGGCGGCCGGTGTAATCCGGCGTACCCGGACGGAACTGGCTCTCGCCCGGCACATAGTCAAACTGGAACCAGTCGCCCGCCGCGTTCTGCAGCACGCCCTTGGCGCGCAGCACCGTGCCGTACTCTTCTTCGTCGGACAGCTTGTCCAGCATCGCCTTGACCTCGTCCTGCTCGTAACGGTTTGCAGTTTCTACGCCGACAGACATGAACACTTCGTCTGCGTCATGCCCGTGGTGATGATGATGGTGATGATGTCCGCAGGAGCAGGTTTCGCCGTCCTCGTGGTCGTGATGATGATGTTCGTGCTCATCCTCGTCATGGTCCTCGTGATCATGATGGTGATGATGCTCATGGTCGTGTTCGTCATCATCATCGTCGTCATGGTGACCGCCGCAGCACGGGCACACGCCGTCCTCGTGGTCATGGTCATCATGGTCGTGATGGTGATGATGATGCTCGTGTTCGTCCTCGTCGTCGTCATCATCGTCGTCATCGAGGTGGATTTCCATCGGCTTGCCGGATTCAATGACTTCCAGCAGCGTATCAGCGGACAGGTCATCCCACGGCGTCGTCACGATGCGGACGCCCGGATGCTGCTCTTCCACCAGCGCACGGCTCTTCTCGATGCGCTCCGCGGACAGCAGCTGCGTGCGGCTGAAAATCACCGTCGCGCTCGTCTTAATCTGGTCGAGGAAGAACTCGCCGAAGTTCTTCATATACATGCGGCACTTGCCCGCGTCCACAACGGTCGCGCAGCCGGTCACAACGAGGTCGCTGTGGCGTTCCTTCGCGCGCTCGACGGCAGCGAGGATTTCGCTCAGCTTGCCCACGCCGGACGGCTCAATCAGCAGGCGGTCAGGATGATACTTCGCAATCAGATCATCGACCGCCTTCTGGAAGTCGCCCACCAGCGTGCAGCAGATGCAGCCGGAATTGAGTTCATCGACGATGATGCCCGAATCCTTCATAAAGCTGCCGTCCACGCCGACTTCGCCATATTCATTTTCCAGCAGGATGATTTTTTCCTTCGCAACGCTGCCCGTCAGCAGCTTTTTGATGAGCGTCGTTTTGCCCGCGCCCAGAAAACCCGAAATAATGTTGACCTTAACCATAGCTGTTTTTCTCCTATTCCTCAGGGTCTGGCGGCTCATTCCCGCCACGCTGTTAGAAATACTATTCCGGGATTCATCTGCGCCATCTGCTTGCGCCTTTTCCCTTCTGGCGTTCGCTCATTCCACTTGGCGTAGCGATGCTACGCTGCATTTCATTTGCGTTAGCCAGAATGAAAAATTCGCGGCGCATCTTGGCTCATCTTCATCCCGAAATAGTATTATACCACATTCGTCAAGGTCTAACAAGGGGAAAATTCGCAAAAAACGCCAAAAGCAGCGCTGTCCCAAACGCGCCTGCAGGCGCAAGTTCCTTCTGTAACAATAAAAATCAAGAAACATGGGAGTGCGCTGCGAAGGGGTCAAGGGGGCGACCGCAAAGCCCCCTTGTCGCGCCCGTAGGCGCGATTCCCTTTGCAACAAATGGAACCAAGCAACAAAAGAAAAAAGGATGCCGCTCATCCACTGACAAGCAGCACCCAAGGTTGCTTATACCTTTCTCACCGGGTGCCGAATCACAGTTTTCCTTTTCTCCGCCGCTGTTTTCCGCGGGTCGGAAAGGTAAATCTCGTGATGCAGCCGCTCCGCCGTGAAGTCATTTTCATACCCGTTTTCGCGCAGAAACGCATCCATCTGCGCCACCGACGCGGGTTCGTCGTCGTATGCGCCGATGTGCATCATCTGCACACAAAGCCCTTCGTGAATCGCGCGCAGTTCAGCGCGGAAACAGTCCAGCTTCTTCTTTTCTGACGCTGTTTCCACCGCCCAGCGGAAATCCTCCGCTGTCACGAAATCCGGCACACGAATCACGGACAGCCAGCGGAAATCCGCCTTGCGCTCGTAGTCCATGCCTGATACGCCGTCCTGCTGCCAGAAGCCTTCCAGCGGCGGCACGACGTAATCGAAAAAGCCGTCCATCAGGTGTCCAGCGCGCGGACTCATCTTCAATGTGTAGCTGACCGCGTACAGCACGCCGAGCGCCTGCTGATACGCGCCGCCCTCCTCGTTCGGGTCGCCCGTACCGGACACGCACACGAACTGCATTTCCGGCACGTCGATGATTTCCGGCACTTTCGGCGGCTGGTAGAACGCACGGTACTCCTTCTTGTAGTCAAACGGCATTACGCTTGCTCCTTCTTTGCCAGCTCGTTCGTGTCAATCGTCCCGCGATAGACCACAAACTTCTGGAACAAAAACTCGGTCACGAAGTTGACGAGCATGTTGATGACTTCAATCAGCCAGTCGTGTACGCCGAGCGCGACCAGTTCCGTGCTCCACCATCTGGAAAGCGTGATGAACACGACGTAGTACAGCGCGACCAGCAGCATCGCGCGCTTGACGTTGCCGTCCGAGCGGAACGTGTAGCGGCGGTTGAACGTGAAGTTCCACAGGACGGACAGAATCAGCGAGGGAAGGTAACAGGCGTTGTAATCGGGAATCTTGAACACATCATGCAGCAGGGCGAAGCTGATGAGCTGAATGAGCCCGGCGGATGCGCTGAACAGCGTGAATTTGACCGCCTGCCAGACGTTTTTGTTCTTCATGCGGAATCCTCCTTGGTTGGAATGAATGATGAATGAAAAAACGAATGGGGTGTTCCGTGAAACATTGCTTCCCATTATAGTGGGATTACACCAGACGGAGCGACGGCGTGGCGTTGAGCGTCAGGGGCGCAAGCTCGCCCTTCTTCATCCGATAGTATGCCGCAGAGCCAATCATCGCCGCGTTGTCGGTGCACAGGTCGAGGCGCGGCATGTACAGCGGCAGGTGCGCCTTGTCGGCGGCCTCCTGCATCATCCGGCGCAGCAGACGATTCGCGGAAACGCCGCCTGCCATTGCAAGCGCAGGGGCGTGAGTATCCTTCGCCGCCAGCATCGCCTTTTCCACCAGCGCCGAAACGACGGCGTAGCGGAACGACGCCGCCATATCCGCCTTCGGGAGCGGTTCGCCCTTCATCTCCATCTTGTTCGCCGCGTTCAGGAACGCCGTTTTCATGCCGGAGAAGGAATAGTCGTACTTGCCGGGAGTGTGCGGATGCGGGAGCGAGAGGAAATGCGGGTCACCCTCCTCCGCCAGTGCGTCGATGCGTGGGCCGCCGGGGTAGGGGAGCGTCAGCACGCGCGCCGCTTTGTCGAACGCCTCGCCCGCAGCGTCGTCCATCGTCTGTCCCAGCAGGGTGTAATCGCCGTAGTCATTAACGCGGACGATGTGGCTGTGTCCGCCCGATACGACAAGGCACAGAAACGGCGGCTTCAAATCCGGATTGGAAATGTAGTTCGCGGACACATGCCCTTCGATGTGGTTGACGGGGATGAGCGGCTTGCGTGCGGCGTAGCTCAGGCCCTTCATGCAGCTGACGCCGGTGAGCAGCGCGCCGACAAGTCCCGGCCCGTAGGTGACGGCGAGGGCATCAATATCCTGCAAGCGCATGTCTGCCGCCCGGAGTGCCTCGTCAATCACGCGGTCGCAGGCTTCGACGTGCGCACGGCTGGCGATTTCCGGGACGACGCCGCCGTAGAGTGCGTGGAGGTCAATCTGGCTGAAAACGATGTTGGAGACGATGGTGCGCCCATCCTCGATGATGGCGGCGGCGGTTTCGTCGCAGGACGTTTCCAGCGCCAGAATGCGAACGTGGTCTTTCACCTGCAAGGCATCAAGCTGCGCGCGGGCAGATTCAGTGTAGGTCATGGGAATACGCCCCTTATTGTTGATTTCGTAGCTTCACGGTGGCAATGATGAGCAGAATCCCCATCAGTGCCGCCCAGACAATGCCGATGATTTGCGCATAGTCAATGAACAATTGCGTCGGCATTAAACGGATGAGCAAATCCGTTTGCGGATTGAGCAGCCACAGGTTGTTTGTGAAGGCGATTTGATGGAAGAGGATGAACAGCCGGTCAAAATCCATCGCCGCCAGCAGCGCAAGGATGGCGACAAACGCCAGCATACAGCAGGCGGTTCGCCGGACGATTCGCCAGAAGAACCGCTGTTTCCGGGAATAGAGCCAACCGACCAGCGTCAGGAGGATGCTGCCCAGCGAAAAACGACGGCACAGGCTGAACAGCGTCCGCACGTCCGCCATATGCGTTTGCTCACGCTCGTTGAAGGCGTTGTATGCTGTGCCGTTCATGGAAAATACGAGCTGGAAGTCGCCCTCGCCCTTGAGGTAATCGGTAATCAGCTTGGCGGCGGCACCGTATTGCTCCGCCGGAAAACCGGTTGTTTCAGGCGGAGCGGTGCGCAGCATGAGCGTTTGCATCAGGGCAGGCTGCGTACCGACCCCGTAAACGACGGCTGCCAGCATGGTCAGGCAAAGCAGAAGCGCTGACAGGACGGAAGCGAGTTGATAGCGCACCGGAAAATCTCCTTTCCGGGGAAAGCAATATAACGGCGAGAACCCTCCCAGCAGACACTGAGAGGGTTTCGGCATTACTGCATCTTCAAATAGGCGGTGATGAAGCCCTCAAGGTTGCCGTCCATCACGTCGTCAATGTTGCCGGATTCGTAGTTCGTTCGGTGATCCTTGACCATCGTGTAGGGCTGGAAGACGTAGGAGCGAATCTGGCTGCCCCATTCAATTTTCTTCATTTCACCCTTGATGTTCGCCATTTCCTCTTCCTTGGCGCGTTCACGCAGTTCCAGCAGCTTCGCCTTCAGCATTTTGATACACGTTGCGCGGTTCTGCACCTGATCGCGCTCGGTCTGGCAGGAGACGACGATGCCGGTCGGGTAGTGCGTCATGCGGACGGCGGAAGAGGTCTTGTTGACGTTCTGACCGCCTGCGCCGCTGGAGTGGTAGGTGTCCACGCGCACGTCCTTCATGTTGATTTCGATGTCGGAATCATCGTCCTCCAGCATGGGGGCGACATCCAGCGACGCGAAGGATGTGTGGCGGCGGGCGTTTGCGTCGAACGGGGAGATGCGGACGAGGCGGTGCACACCCTTTTCGCCGCGGAGGTAGCCATAGGCATGGTCGCCGCTGACCTCGAAGGTGACGGACTTAATGCCCGCTTCGTCGCCGTCCAGCAAATCCAGCACCTTGACGGTGAAGCCCATCTTTTCACAGTAGCGGGTATACATGCGGAAGAGCATGGACGTCCAATCCTGCGCTTCCGTTCCGCCTGCGCCTGCATGCAGGGACAGCACCGCGTCATTGTCGTCATAGTCGCCGCGCATGAGGGTTTCCAGCTCCAGCGCGTCGGTATGCTCTTTGAGCGTCGCCAGCTCATCCACCGCTTCGGTGACGGTATCTTCGTCCTTCTCTTCTTCCGCCATTTCGAGCATGACTTCGATATCATCAGCGGAAGAAAGCAGTTTTTCGTAGTGTTCGAGTTTGCCTTTGAGGCTGGAAACCTTCTGGTTGACCTTCGCGGAGTGATCCGGGTCATTCCAGAATTCGGGCTGATTCATTTCCTCGGTCAGCTCATCCAGCTGTTCGCGGATATGGTCAATGTGGAGGGCATCGCCCGCGGCAAGCAGGGATTTACGAATCTCTGCCAGTTCGCTGCGATACTGGGGAATATCTATGAGCGCCATGTTTAATCTCCTTCAATCGTCAGGAAAGGCTTTTTTCTATTTTGGTTGTGGATTGCTGGTTTTATTGCTGCTTGATCTTCTTGCGGCAGAGGGTTTCGCCTCCCATGTTAGTTGAGCTTTGCTGGAAATTTTTAGTTTGTGTACTTCTCGTTCTTCCAATCAGCAATACAAAATTGCCGCATGGGTGGCGAAGGCGAAGGGGTCAAGGGGGCGACCGCAAAGCCCCCTTGTCGCGTCCGCAGACGCGAAATCCCTGCTTAACACGCGAAAATTACATTGGAATTGCCACCTACTCAATCGCGCGAAAGGGTCAAGGGAGTTACTCCCTTGTTTCTTTGTCCTTCCCGCAGCAGTTCTTGTACTTCAAACCCGAACCGCAGGGGCAGGGATCGTTGCGGCCAACGCGCTCCGACGGCTTCACCCGCTTGGGCTGGCGCGGCTGACCGTTGCCGGGCACAATCGGCTTGCCCTCGACGGGGCGAACCGCTGCCTGCACACGTTCCGGCGTGCGCTCAATGCGCAGCTGATACATGCGGCGCACCGTGTCTTCGCGAATCAGGTGATTCAGCTCGTCGAACATGTAACCCGCTTCAATCTGGTACTCGGTGACGGGGTTCTTGCCGCTGTACGCGCGGAAGCCGATGCCGTCGCGCAGACGATCCATCGCGTCAATGTGATCCATCCAGCGCACATCCACCGCGCGCAGCAGCACAACGCGCTCCACTTCGCGCATGTCCAGCCCGATTTCCGCCAGCGCCGTCTCACGCTCTTCGTAGAACGCCTTCGCGTCGTCCTTGAGCGCCTGCGCCAACGCGTCGCGGTCACCGGAGCGGACGACATCCTCCAATTCGGCAATCTTGCCGTGGTGGATGCACAGGTTTTCCAGATAATTCGTCAGCTGCGGAATATCCCAATCCGTACCGTCGTCAGACGCGCAGTGGCGGGAGAGCGCGGCGTCAATCAGCTTGTACGCCATGCCGATAATGTTGTCGCGGACGTTCTCGCCCATCAGCACGCGGCGGCGCTGACCGTAGATAATCTCGCGCTGGCGGTTCATCACGTTGTCGTATTCCAGAACGTGCTTGCGGATCTCGAAGTTGCGGCCCTCGATGCGTTTCTGTGCGGATTCAATCTGCTTGGTGAGCATTCCCGCCTGAAGCGGCTCGTCGTCCTTGAGCCCCAGACGCTCGACCATCGGCATGATGCGGTCGCCGCCGAAGAGACGCATCAGGTCGTCCTCCAGCGAAATGAAGAACTGGGTCGAACCGGGGTCGCCCTGACGGCCCGCACGGCCGCGCAGCTGATTGTCAATGCGGCGGGATTCGTGGCGTTCCGTGCCGATGATATGCAGGCCGCCGGTTTGCAGCACGCGGTCATGCGCTTCGTCGGTGGTGCGCTTGAAGTCCTTGTAGAGGGACTGGTACTTTTCGCGCGCGGCAAGGATTTCGTCGGACACATCTTCTGCGTGCCCTGTCGCGGCTTCAATGATTTCCTCGTCATAGCCGTCCTGACGCATGGCGCGGCGAGCGAGGAACTCCGGGTTGCCGCCCAGCAGAATGTCCGTGCCGCGGCCAGCCATGTTGGTGGCAATGGTGACGGCGCCCCAGTGGCCTGCCTGCGCGACGATTTCAGCTTCCTTGGCGTGGTTCTTTGCGTTCAGCACCTCATGCTGGATGCCGCGGCGCTGAAGCATGGCGGAGAGCATTTCGCTCGTTTCAACCGTGACCGTGCCGACCAGCACGGGCTGACCGTTGGCGTGCACCTGCGCAATCGCGTCCACAACGGCGTTGAACTTCGCCTTCTTCGTCTTGTAGACCATGTCGTCCAAGTCCTTGCGGATGTTGGGCTTGTTGGTGGGAATCTGCACGACGTCCAGCGAGTAAATGTTCTGGAACTCGTCCTCTTCCGTCTTCGCCGTACCCGTCATGCCGGAGAGCTTGTGGTACATGCGGAAATAGTTCTGGAAGGTGATGGTCGCCAGTGTGCGGCTTTCGCGCTCAATGGTCACATGCTCCTTGGCTTCAATCGCCTGATGCAGACCCTCGGAGTAGCGGCGGCCAATCATCAGGCGGCCCGTGAATTCATCAACGATGATGACCTGATCGTCCTTGACGACGTAGTCCACGTCGCGCTTCATCAGGAAGTTGGCGCGCAGGGCGCAGCTGACGTGGTGGTTCAGCTCGGCATTTTCCGCGTCGTTGATGTTGGTGATGCCGAATGCGGCTTCGACGCGCTGGGCCCCCTCGTCGGTCAGGCTGATGGCCTTTTTCTTCTCTTCAATCTCGAAGTGAACGTCACGCTTGAGCGTGCGGACGACCGCGTCCACCTTCGCGTAGAGGTCGGTGGATTTGTCGCCCGCGCCGGAGATAATCAGCGGGGTACGCGCTTCGTCAATCAGGATGGAGTCCACTTCGTCGACGATGGCGAAGTTGTGACCGCGCTGCACCAGCTCGCTCTGGCGGATGACCATGTTGTCGCGCAGATAGTCGAAGCCCAGTTCATTGTTCGTGCCGTAAGTGATGTCGCAGGCATAGGCGGCGCGGCGTTCGGCGCTGTCCAGATCGTGGACAATCAGGCCGACGCTCAGCCCCATGAAGCGGTGGACTTTGCCCATCCACTCGCTGTCGCGGCGCGCCAGATAGTCGTTGACGGTCACGACGTGCACGCCCTTGCCGGACAGTGCGTTCAGGTACGCGGGCAGGGTGGACACCAGCGTTTTGCCCTCGCCGGTCTTCATCTCGGCGATGCGCCCCTGATGCAGCACCAGACCGCCCATCACCTGCACACGGTACGGGCGCATTCCCAGCACGCGGGCGTCGGCTTCGCGGATGGCGGCGAACGCTTCGGGCAGAATGTCATCTTCGGTTTCGCCATTTTGCAAGCGCGCGCGGAATTCATCCGTCTTGGCGCGCAGCTGCTCATCCGTCAGCGCCTTGTATTCATCTTCGAGGGCTTCCACGGCGTTGACCGTCTTTTGCAGCTTTTTGACCTCCGCGTCATTGCTGCTGCCCAGCAGTTTTTTGACCCAATCGAACATAAAGTTCTCCTTTCAATATAGAAACAATTTCTGATAATATTTGGAAAATCATAATCATATGAGCGCACCTATTCCCGAATAGACACACTACTCTTTCATTATAACATGAAAGCCCCCGAACATGCAAGTGCTCAGGGGCAATAATCTGCCTTTACGCTCGTGCAAACTGCTGTTACTGCTCCGCCAATTCAGGGTGGGGAATCAGCAGCAGAACGCGATGCGCCTTGTCGGACAGGATGCGGCATGGGTCGTAGAAGGGAATTTCCACCCCGGCTGCTTCGGCGCAAAAGGTGACAATATCGGACTGCTTGTCCTTCATAGCCGCTGTATACCGTGCGTACAGGTCGGGCGAAAGCTGAATCTCCACGGTTTCACCGTCCACAAGACGCATCAGCTGGGTCAGCAGTTCCTGCTCGGTGGAGACGTACAGCCCGTGCGCCTGATAGTAGTTCGGAACGCCGCTCAGGTCGGGGAAAGTGTACCCGCGATTGGGCGTGTGGTCGATGGACATATCCGCTTCACCCATGGCGTAGTTGCTGTGGAACACATGCCCGTCGAAAGCGGCCCCCCATGTTGCGTCAAGAAAGCCGAAATTGGTCACATTCCATGCGTGTAAACCGGTTTCGTCGCTTGTGTCTGACGCTTCGCCGATGATGGTTGCGCATGGAATGCCCGCAAGCCGATAGAGCAGTGAAATCGCCTGCGCATATCCTGCGCAGGTGGCTTCGCCATACAGCAAAGCGCCCACGGCCGCGTGCTGCCACATGCTGTCGGGTGAATAGGTTGTATTCTGTACAAGCCGCTCGTACAGCGCCAGCGGGTCGGGATTTTCGTCCACCCACGACTGAGCTGTTTCCAGCAGTTGTTTGCGCAAGGCTGATGCTTCTTCGGCGGAACACAAGTAATTCGGTGAAATGCTTTGGGCGACATCCGGCTGATTGCGCTGATAATGGACGCGGTAGGAGTCGATGTGAAACAGCTCCGGATAGTCGTTGCGCATGTTATCCAAGGTCTGTACCAGCAGATTGTAGGACGTTCCGGCGGGAAGTTGAATGCTGCCTTCCTGCGCCATGAGTTTTGGATACAGGAAATTGCGCAGGCTACGTTCGCCGGGCGGCATCATGCGGACAGAGAGCATGGTTTCCGCCGGATAGGGCGTATCCGGCTCCTGCTGGGCGAGCAGGGTCGGGGCGGTGAAGAGCATCAGCAGAACGCACAGCAGGGGGAGAAAGCGGATTTTCTGCACAGAAATCCCTCCTTTCGGTGGAAGACGGGGAAAAGCTGTGGATAAGAGAACAGTCCAGCCGTGCAAACGCGCCAAGCTGGACTGTATTCTTAGAAATAAACACGCGGACACTGTATGAAAGTGTGCTCAACTCAATCGCGAGAAGGGTGTCGAGAGGGTCGAAGACCAGAGGGTCGAAGACCCTTCGCGGAGTCCAGAGGCAGAGCCTCTGGTGGGGTTTAAGGGGCAAAGCCCCTTGCGTCTCCCCTTAGTATGCCGCACGGGGATTGCTGCCGTAGAGCACCGCGAGGGTCTCCTGACCCGCGGAGCCGTCCACGGAAAGCCCGTTGCGGGACTGGAAGGAGCGAACCGCCGCGACGGTCGCATCATCGTAATAGCCCGTGACGGTTGCCAGATAGCCAAGCTGCTGCAAGCTGTCCTGCATCTGCACCACTTCGTCGCCGCGGTCGCCCTTGCGGAGCGTTTTGTACTCCGTCGTTTTCGCCGCTGCCGCAACCGCTGTGCCGCTGTACAGTTTTGTCAGCGTCTTGTTGCCCGCGATGCCGTCCACCGGTGTCACCTTGTTGCGAATCTGGAATGCGCGGACAGCATCCTGCGTCGTTGCGCCGTACACGCCGTCGCGCGAACCGTCGTAGTAGCCCAGTTCGTACAGCGTCGCCTGCATGGTGCGCACTGCCGCGCCCGTGTCGCCGGGGCGCAGTGTCGCGTATTCGTCGCTGTCCACCGCGTCAGAGGAGTACAGAAGCGTCAGCGTTTTGTCGCCCGCAATGCCATCTACCGGCGTGATGTTCATCTTCTTTTGGAACGCCTTGACCGCCGCCGTTGTGCCGGAGCCGTAATCGCCGTCAATCGTGCCGGTATAATAGCCCTTCTGCTTCAGCGTCGTCTGCAGCTGGCGAATCGCCGCGCCGCTGTCACCCGGTCGGAGCGTGGTGTACTTGGATGTATCCGTGCTGCTGGAGGTGGTGAACAGCGCACGCTGGGTCGCGGGGCCTGCCTTTCCGTCCACACGCAAGCCCTGCGCCGACTGGAACGCGACGACTGCCGCCGTCGTTGCCGCGCCGTATTTGCCGTCCACGCTGCCGGAATAGTAACCCTTGTTTTTCAGCGCCTGCTGGAGATTGCGAACCGCCGTGCCGGTGTCGCCCTCGGAGAGCGTCGTGTAGCCGTCCACAGAGGTGGAAGCAGTCGCCGTCGGCATGGAGCTGGCAGCAATCGCCGCGTCGGAATAGAGGCGGTTCAGGGTGGACGTGCCCGCCTTGCCGTCCGCCTTCAGGCCGTTCGCCGTCTGGAAGGCAATCACTGCCGCCTTTGTCGCGTCGCCGAAAGAGCCGTCCGCTGTGCCGGTCAGGTAGCCCAAAGATTTCAGGCGCGTCTGCATCGCCTTGACGGCGCCGCTGTTCTTCATGCCGGACTCCAGCGTCGTGCCGATGGAGGAAACGGGCGTGGAGGATTTTGCCGCGGAGGAAGAATACAGCGTTTGCAGCGTCGAAGGCCCGGCGACACCGTCCGTATACAGGCTCTTGTACTTTTTCTGGAACGCTTTGACGGCGTATTCTGTCGCACCCTCGTAGTTGCCGTCCGGCGAACCCGCCATCCAGCCCAGTTCAATCAGGCGCGCCTGCAGTGTGCGGACACGTGTGCCGGACGAACCACTCTGGAGATAATACTCAGTGGAGAGGTTTGGGGTCGCGGTGGTTTTCGGCTTGGGGGTTGCGGTCTTGCGCGGAGTAGCGGTTGCGGCGGCTGCCTTGACAGCGTTGGAGCTGTTCAGCTTTGCCATCGTCGATTTGCCCGCGATGCCGTCCACCAGCAGGTTATTGCGGTCTTGGAACGCGCGCAGCGCCTTCTCCGTCGCGTCGCCGAAATCGCCGTCAACGCTGCCGGTGTAGTAGCCCAGCTGCTTCAAGCGGCGCTGGAGCGTCTTGACGTCAGCGCCGGACGAGCCTTTTTTGAGAACGGCCGCCGCAGTCGGCGTGGGCGTTGCGGTCGGCCGCGCGGTGGTGGCGACGCTGCCGGGCGGCGTGGTCACCACGGTGACAATGCCGTTGGACGTAATCACGCCCGGCTGTGTCGTCGGCGTAGCGGTGTTCGTGCCGAAATTAAAAACGGATTCAACCGTCGGCGTGGGCGAAGGAGTGGGCGTGGCGGTGCGCGGGGGCGCTGAGACAGCAACCGTATTGTAAACAACACCCTGATTGGACAGGTCGCCCGACAGGTCGTCCGGCGGCACAAAGCAGCCCGTCAGCGTCATGGACAGCGCCAAAACACCGCACAGGGCAGCGCCCTTGAGAATGCGGTTGCGAACAGTTGCAGCGGCATGATTCTTCATGATGATAATTCCCTTCCTTCACACTCAGGGCGAGCGGAGCAAGCGTTATCCTCCCGCCGGATTTGCCGGAAAGAGGCGTATGGGCAATCGCCCATCTATATTGTACACATTTATCGGGCAGTGTGCAAGGGCTAAATTGCACTTCCCCTGCCGGAAAGTGGCGAAAAGCCCACGCCTTCCAATGATATAACGAAACAAGCGGCGCTTTTCCTCCCTTTCCGCTGGATTAGACGGAGAAAAACGCGGATTTGTTCCGCTGAATCAACTATAATTCGACATGGGCGCCGGATTTTCCTGCTGCGAAAACCGTTTCGATATGAAAAACCCCGCCGGAGGATTCCGACGGGATTCGATTATTCATGCTTGCGAACCTTGCATTTCAGCACGGCATCCACTGCTTTGCCCATTTCCGGCAGCTGAATGTCCATCAAGCGGCCTTCGTCGCACTTCTTGGCAAGTTCGGGCTGAATCGGCAATTGCGCCAGCATCGGCAGTCCATACTGCTTTGCGACATCCGCCGTGCGCCCTTCGCCGAAGGGATACAGGCGCTTGCCGCAGTCCGGGCAGGTCATGTACGCCATGTTTTCCACCAAGCCCAGCACGGGGATGTTCATCATCTGCGCCATTTTGACGGCTTTCTCCACAATCATGCCGACCAGCTCCTGCGGGCTTAAGACAATCACGATGCCATCCACCGGCAGCGATTGGAACACTGTCAGCGGCACGTCGCCCGTTCCCGGCGGCATGTCCACATACAGGCAGTCTACATCCCCCCAGCACACATCCGTCCAGAACTGCTTCACCGTGCCTGCAATCAGGCTGCCGCGCCAGATAACGGGGTCGGTGTCGTGCTCCAGCAGCAGGTTGATGGACATAACCTTCACGCCGTTTTCGGCTTCCTGCGGCAGGATGCCCAGCTCATTGCCGACCGCCTTGTCGCGGATGCCCAGAATGCGCGGCATACTCGGCCCGGTGATGTCCGCATCCAGCACCCCGGCGATTTTCCCGCGCCGCGCCGTTTCGCACGCGAGCAGACCCGTCACCAGCGATTTTCCCACGCCGCCTTTGCCGCTGACGACGCCGATGACCTTCTTCACCCGGCTGCCCGCGTTCGCCGGGGCGAGCAAACTCTGCGGCTTCTGCCGCGATGCGCACGCGCTCCCGCACGAGGAGCAGTCATGCGTACATTCTTCTGCCATCATGTTCACCTCTGCATCAGATTCATGGGGTATTATAGCATCCGTTTGGGAATGCGTCAAGCTGTCATAATGCCCGAATCGGGAAGTACAGATACTCCTGCTGCGTTTTCGGGTCAGTAAATTCCTGCACCGCGCCGACGAGCTTCACGCCATTTTCGCGGAAGTAATCGACCATGCGGCTGAACGTGTCCGCGCGGCGATTCTCTATGGCAAGGTACTCATACCCCGGCACGACCCACTTCGTCCATCCGTCCGGCACATCCGCGTCGATGGGACATTCCACGCCCGCGAGGTACAAACCGCGCGAGAAGCCGTCTGTCCACGGCAGGAACGAACGGGTTTCGTCGCTCATCGCGCCCCAAATACCGAGCAGCGCGCCGTTTTCGTCGCGGCTGGCGACGGGGGAGACTTCGTCGAAGTGGGCGTTTGCGTCCGACCAGAGCATGGGGATGAAGCCTTCGCCGTCGTCTGTCGAGCCTTCGATGCCGATGACGGCAAAGGAGGGCTTGACGATTTTTTGAATGTTGAGGGATGATTCCATGGTGATACCTCCGATGCTATCCTATTCCCGATTCCGCCACAAGTCATTCTTCCGAATCTTCACCCGCGGAATGCTCGTCGTCAAGTCCACTTCATAGATGTCTTCCTCCGTCGGATGCAGAATCACATGCACCCTCTGCCCCAGCGCCGGTTCAATGGTGGACGTATGAAACAAAATCAGCGCATTCCCCGTGCTCAGATGCGTACATTGCAGCTCAATAAAGAAGCGATTGTGTTTGACGGGTGCAGTGTAGCTGACGGTCGCCGCCGTGTGCAGCCCGATTCGCCGCAGTTCCCAGCGCGGCTTCAGGCGCTGGAAGAAATCGACGATGGCGGCAGGGGAAAAGGATTGCAGCGTCGTGCGGCGCAGGAGCAGAGCGCCCGTGAGCATCCACAGCGGCAGCGGCGCCGACGCAAGCAGCGCAATGGGATAGCCCAGCGCAGCGCCCGCAATGCCGATGGCGCACAGCACTTCCAGCGCGACGAACGTCCACCGGGAGAAGAAGCAGTGCCGGTGCAGCGCGTTCGCCGCCGCCCAGCCCAGCACGATGCCCCACGCCAGCGGCGCGAGCAGCAGCACGAACCCGGCGAACGATGCGCCCGTTGACCCGCGCGACATCAGATGAACACCGCCGAATGCCAGCCCCCCAAGCAGCAGATAGAACCCCGCCCAGCTGTACGGGCAGAGCAGAAACGCCTGCCAGAGCGGCGTTGCGCCCTCCACGGCATAGCGGACGGATGCGCGCAGGTAACGGCAGGCATACAGCGTCAAATGCACCGTCAGTTTTGGCAGCCACAGCAGCACATCCAGCAGCATGTTCAGCAAGTCGCCGACCCCATGCGGACGGCGGAAGGGGAAATCCGGGCGCGCAGAACGGAGCAACTGCATCGTCCTGCGCAGCGATTCGCCCAGCGGCGGCAGACGGAATTTCCGTTTCGGGGGCGCGGACGGCGTGTCCGGAGGCATATCGAACGGGATGTCTGGCGGCATGGTGTCGAACGAATCCGCCGCAGGGTACGGGATGAACTCCTCAGGCGAATAATACTCGCGCGTTCGGCGGCGGCGCGGGGGTTCGTCCGCATTCATGCGGCGGCGGTAGGGCGCGGCTTCGTTTTCCTCCGGCGTATATGCCCGATCAGCCCGGCGCCGGCGCGGCGTCTGCTCACTCATGGGGCTGCCTCCCTTTCGTATGCGTCGCACAGGGACTTTGCGTCGCCCTGCGCGCGGATTCTACCGTGCTCCAGCCAAATTACGCGGTCGCAGAGTTCGCGAATCTGGCTTAAATTATGGCTGACAAACAGCACTGTCGCGCCGCCGGACATGAGCTCAAGCATCCGCGCGCGGCTCTTGCGCTGGAAACGCTCGTCGCCGACGGCAAGAATTTCATCCACAATCAGAATATCAGGCTGAACGACGGTGGCGATGGAGAAAGCCAGACGCGCGAGCATTCCGGACGAGTACGTTTTCAGCGGGCGGTCGATGAAACGATCGAGTTCGCTGTATGCAATGATTTCCGGCGCTTTGTCGTGCAGAAAATCCTTCGGGTAGCCGAGAATTGCGCCGTTGAGGAAGATGTTCTCCCGCCCGGTGAGTTCCGCGTCGAAGCCGCTGCCGAGTTCGAGCATGGGCACAAGCGTGCCTTGCAGGGTGACGCTGCCGCTGGTGGGCGGGTAAATGCCGCTGATGATTTTGAGCAGAGTGGATTTTCCCGCGCCGTTATGGCCAATCAGCCCGGTGACACTGCCCTTTTCGGCGGTGAAGGATACATCATCGAGGGCGCGGAAGATGGTGGTATGCGTCTGGCGGCGGAGGGCGTCGACGACGAACTCCTTGAGATTGGTGGTGCGGTTCTGGTCGATGCGGAAATCCATCGTAATGTGGCGGGCTTCTACCAAGGGGATTCACCTCCTCGCGCCCGCAGGCGCGAAATCCTGCGAATATAATTCTCCATCAGCCAAGAAAAATCCTCTTGCCGAATGCAAAACTGACAGAAATTCCTTTCTGCTTCCGCCCCTTGACGGGAGGGCGCGGGTGGGCTATACTTATCCCGTATGGAAAAGGGGAGGAATCCGGATGGAAATCATTGCACGAATCGAAAACGGCTTTCGGGAGAAATTCGGCGTACCGCGGCAGTCGGGGCTTGTGCCGGAGGTGATTTCCCGCGTCGTGATGGCGGAAAAGTACAGCGTCCGCGAGGCGTTCCGCGGCATTGAGGATTACTCCCACCTGTGGCTGCTCTGGGAGTTCGACCGCGCGCAGCAGGACGATTGGCGGCCGACTGTGCGTCCGCCGCGGCTGGGCGGCAATACCCGATTGGGTGTGTTCGCGACGCGCTCGCCGTTCCGCCCGAACCGCATCGGTCTGACGGTTGTCCGCTTGATTCGCATGGAGGAGGAGAACGGGCGCATCACGCTCGTCGTCTCCGGCGCGGATTTGATGGACGGCACGCCAATTGTGGACATCAAGCCGTACCTGCCGTATGTGGACAGCGTGCCGGACGCGGTCGGCGGGTTCACCGAGCAGACCGAACGCCATCACCTGACGGTGGATTTTCCGGAGAAGCTCAAAAAGTACGTTCCCAAGCAGAATCTGCCCGCCGTGATGGGCTTGCTCGCGCAAGACCCGCGCCCGGCGTATCAGCATGACGGAAAGCGCGTGTATGGCGTGCCGTATGGCGAGGTGGATATTCGCTTTGTCGTCGAAGGAGACACGCTGACGGTGGTGGAGGTCGTGCCGTACACGGAAAAGGAACAGAAAAAATGAATACGAATCGCTGGATGCAGGAGGTCAATGCGCGGTTTCCGGTGCGCAAAAGCAAAGTACAAAAGGCGCAGTTTCGCCAATACTTCAAGCTCGGCGTGGGCATCTGCGCCTGCCGCAAGAAAAAGCATGTAGGCTGGTACTGCAGCAAAATTCATACCAAACATGACACGACGTACGACGAAATCACCCTGCAGGGCGTGGCGGACACGGTGGAAGCCGTCCTCCGGCAGGTCGTCGGGAAGGAGCAAGCATGACCATACGCGAAGAAATCGACGCGCAGTTCCCCATCCGCAAAACGACGGCGCAGAAGCGGGCGTTCGAGAAGTGGGTGATGGCGAAGATGCGCGAAATGGGGTATCGCCCCTATGTGGACGGCATGAACCGAAAGGACAAGCTGCGCCACCGCAACATCGTCGCCGGCGACCCTCAAAATGCCGAACTGCTCATCAGCGCCCACTACGATACGGCGGCGACCATCGGCGTGCCCGATTTGCGCATCCCCCGGAATTTCCCGGTGTATATCCTCGCGCAGGGCGCGGTGCTGCTGGGAATGCTGCTGATTTCTCTGCTGATCGGCACGGTGGTCGGGCTGGCGACGAAAAGCGGCGATTGGCTGATTCTGACGTTCTTTTTTGCCTATCTGGCGCTGATGCTGCTGATGATGTTCGGCGCGGCGAACAAGCATAACGTCAATGACAACACATCCGGCATTGCCGCCCTGCTGGAGACGATGCAGCGCCTGTCCCCTGAAGCGCGCGAAAAGACGGCGTTCATCCTCTTTGATCATCAGGAGACGGGCAGCCGCGGCGCAAAGAGTTACGGCGCACAGCACGTCGAAGTGCAGACGATGAAGCTGCTTGTTGACCTCAACTGCGTCGGGGATGGCGACACGTTTGTCATCAGCGCCCCGAAAATGGCGCAGGACAAGCCGGAATACGCCGTCGTCCGCGAATCCCTTGAAGAAAACGCAATGGCATCCGGCGTGTCGACGCAGTTCTTCGGGCGCGCGGGTGTGCAAGGCGCGGGCGATTATCGGCGCTTCGTGTGCGGGGTGGGCGTATCGGCATACCACCACAGCGCGGGGGTGGGACTCATCACCGGGCGCATCCACACTTCCCGCGATACCGTCTGCCGACAGGAAAATTTGGACTATCTCGCCAAAAGTCTCGCCGACGCGGCTCAAAAAATGAATGATTTGTAACAATTTGCCGAACGAGCGGCATTTTTCAGCGCTTTTGCTTTGCAATTTGTACCGGAATATGCTACAATAGAGAATAGAAAGGCTCCCTGTTGGCGAGACTGGAAGAGGAGGAAGCAGTATGCTGCCGCAAGTTTCCAAGGGATTCCGCGCCATTTTTGTCGCGGTGATGTGTGTGGTATGTGTGGCGCTGTGTGTGCTGGCGGTTCGGCTGACACAGCAGAGCGAGCAGCTTCGGCTGACGCAATTGCAGCTGGATGCAAGTCTGGCGCGGTTGAAGCTCCAGCAGACGCAGCGCGCGCAAATCGACGTTGACCTGCCGGAAACGCTGGCGCAATTGCAGGCGGTGCAGCCCGAAGCGGATGCAGCGTCCGCGCGCGAGCAGGAACTCCGCGCCCGGCGCAAGACGCTCCGCAGCGAGAATGCGGAATTAGCGGCGCAGGCGGAAACGCTCACGCAGCAGCTCGCTCTCCTTCGGACCCCGGACAGTGAGCTGATCGGAGAGGTGGAGACGCTGCAAAAGACGCTTTCATCCCTTCAGGCGCAGGTGGACGCCGCACGGCAGCTCCTTGGGCAGGCAGAGGAGTGAGCCTATTCCCCAATTCACTTGCGCTATCTGCTTGCGCATTCGCATTTGGGAATAGTATACCAGCCGCATTTATTCACAGCCTGAGATTCGACTGACAAAGCAAGGAGGAAGTTCCCATGTCCGAAAACAAGTCCCAGACGCCGGCACAGAACACGCCGGAAAACAGCGAGAAGAAGAAAGTTTCCCTGTTTGCACTCATCGTCGTGCTGGTCGTGGCGGTCATCGTGATGGTCGCCCTGTTCGTGCGGTCGAATAACCTGTCCAGTCAGCTGGATGAGGTCAACGGTCAGCTGGCCGCCAGCAACACCGAACTCCAGCAGACCATTGCCGACAAGGAGACGGCGCAGGCGGAACTGACCACCGCGCAGAATGACCTCCGCGAAGCGCAGCTGGTGCTGGAAGAATCCACCGCAAAGGTGGCGGAGCTGGAAGCCCAGCTGGTTGTGCTGAACGACGAAAACGAAGCGAACAAGGCGCAGGTGGAAACGCTGACCGCTGAACTGGACACCGCAAAGGCGAATCAGGCGGCGGCGCAGGGCTACCTCGACAATGTGTCCGCGCAGCTGGATGAGCTGATGCAGAACCTCGGCTTGGCGCAGAGCGCGCTGAACGGCGAAGCGACGGAAGAGCCCGCTGTGACGGAAGAACCCGCCGTCGAGCCCGAAGCGACGGAAGAACCCACCGTCGAACCCGAAGCGACGGAAGAACCCACCGCCGAGCCCGCTGCGACGGAAGAACCCGTTGCCGAGCCCGCTGTGACGGAAGAACCCGCCGTCGAGCCGGAAGCGACGGAAGAACCCGCTGTCGAGCCCGCTGTGACGGAAGAACCCGCCGTCGAGCCGGAAGCGACGGAAGAACCCACTGCCGAACCCGAAGCGACGGAAGAACCCACTGCCGAACCCGAAGCGACGGAAGAACCCACCGCCGAACCCGAAGCGACGGAAGAACCCACCGTCGAACCCGAAGCGACGGAAGAGCCCACCGTCGAACCCGAAGCGACGGAAGAGCCCACCGCCGAACCCGAAGCGACGGAAGAACCCGCCGCTGAACCCGAAGCGACGGAAGAACCCACTGCCGAACCCGAAGCAACGGAAGAACCCGCTGCTGAAGTAAGAGGTCTTACCACCACCATCACGTCTATGCTGCCGGACGAATACACGCTTGATGTTGAACTGCATCTGGATGCGAACAACACGGTGCTGGAGTTGAAGCTGACGCTGGAAAATGAAATCGAAGGTCTGACGCAGGAAATGCTGGACGCCTTCGCGGAGCAGTTCGTCGGCAAGCAGCTGCCGGTTGTCCTGCACGCGGATGCGGATGAGACGACTGCGGAAGAGCAGATTGTCGAAGGCATGGAGAATCAGCTGGAGAACAGCCGCAGCATCGTTGAGATGCTGAACGAGCTGGCAGAGCAGTAATCCCCTGACACATCGCGCCGCCCCGCTGACTGAATATGGTTAAGCGGAGCGGCGTTTTTTGCACTTGTGTTCCTTTTCAATCAATGGTATAATAGAAGTGGACGTGTATGTCCGAGCAGATATATCAACGATCGACGACCAATGGAGGCTGCACATGAAAAAATGGTTCTGTGCGCTGGGCATAATGCTGGCGCTGCTGATGTCCGTCGCGCTGGCGGACGGCGTGAAAGTTACCTTTGCCGAGAAAAACGGGCAAATCAACGGCGGCTATGATTATACGCTGAAGCTGAACGTGTCGCCCGCAAGCGACAAAGACCTGACGGTTTCCCTGACCTGCGACGGCTTGGATGGCGCGTATTCCGTGGTCATCCCGGCAGGGCAGAAGAGTACCATGCTGACCGTTCCGACGCAGGTGGTGGAGGAGCGCGGCAAGGTCGTCTTTGAGCTGCAGAGCGGCGACGGCTACACCGGCACGGGCAAGCACACGCTGACTATCCAGCGCCTGCCGAACGTGCAGTTCTATCTGGGCATCAACTTCGGCACGGTGGGCAAGAAGATGAGCGTCCGCATGACGGTGACGAATTCATCCACCATCGTCAAGGGCAACAACATCTTCCAGCTGCGCGATGACAAGGGTACAGTGCTGGCGGAAGCGAAGTGGTCGAATCCGAGCGGCGACATGAGCTTCTCCATCACCCCAACCGCTGATATGGAGGGCTACACCCGCCTGAGCGTGTGGCTGGGCGATCGCTGTGTGGCGGATGGCGGTTACTTGACCGTCGTTGCGAAGGGACAGCGCGCCGTCAAGAACGTGGAGACGGAGCGGAAACTTGTCGGCATCGGCATGGACTGCGGTTTCGGCGGCAAGAACACCGATCAGGTGCTGGAAGTGCTGGCGAAGCACAACACGAATATCACCTTCTTCATGACGGGCTATTTCGTCCGCACGTTCCCGGAGGAATCCAAGCGCGTGCTGGCGGCGGGCAATGAAATCGGCGACCACACGAACACGCATCCGCAGCTGACGAAGGAACGGCCCTACAGCATGATGCGCCAAATCGTTTTTCCGGCGGAGACCATGGCGGAAACGCTGGGCGTCTCGCCGCGCCTAATGCGCCCGCCGTACGGGGACGTGAACAGCAACGTCATCAGCGTTTCGCGCGCGGAAGGCATGGAGTGCGTGCTGTGGAACATGAGCACGAAGGACTCCATCGGCAAATACACGGTGGAGGAGTGCATCAAGAACGGTACGACGCGCGCCAAGCTCGCGCCTGGCAATATTTTGCTCTGCCATCTCGACGCGAATCACAGCTGGGAAATTCTTGATGCTGTCCTGACCTACTACGAGGAGCAGGGCTACACCGTTCTGCCGATTTCCGCGCTGATTTACGCTACGGGCGGATCGCTGCCCCCGATGCCTTCCACCCGTGAGGCACTGCTTTACACCGACGACTACTGGCCGAACTGGCTGGCAGAACGCGGCATTGAGATTGAGACGAAGGAATAAGCAAGCAGGCTGTCCGAGAAAAACGGGCAGCCCGTTTTTGCAAAAGGTGGAATGCCGATGCACATCACTGACTGGAAAGAGAATTTTATCTCGAAGATGATTACGCGCGGGCGCAATTACTGGCGTGCCGGGGCAGTGAAAGACCTGCACTGCACGCAGGAGAAAATCACTGCTGATGTAGAAGGCACGCGGCTGTATCGGGTTGAGATTACGCTGGCAGACGATGCCGTGGCAACCATGTCCTGCACCTGCCCCTTTGCGAAAGAGGGCGCAAACTGCAAGCACATGGCGGCGGTTCTCTTTGCGGCGACCCATCTGCCGGAAGCGGAATTGCCCGCGCCGGAGTGGGAGAAGAAGCTGAACAGCCTGTCCGCTGAAACGCTTCGGGATTTTCTTCGCCCGCTGCTGAAAAAGGACGAAGCACTCCGAAATCGGCTGATGCTGTGCAAGGGAGACGAACCTGTCCGTGCGGATGAACGCCGCCTCAATTGGCAGCGCACCCTGACGCAGACGCTTCACGCCGCCGAACGCTATTCCGAAAACGAGTATGACGAATACGCGGAATATGACGAAGAAGAATATGACGAAGAAGAGGAATCACCCGTTCAGGAACTGCTGGAGCTGATGGACGCGGAATTGGCTGATTTGCTGACGCCGGAACATGCGATGCTGGCGTTTGAACTCGTTTGCGACACGGCAATGATGTTTGAATCCGCCGATGAAATTCTTGAACAGGAGGATATCGAGGACGCTTGCCGCGATGCATGGATGCAGATTCTTGCCATCGCAGCACCCGCCCAGCAGTCGGCAATGTACGAGTGGTTCGCCGCTGCATTCCGGACGTGGAAGCCGCTGCCGTATTTCACCGCGCCGCTGGCGTTCTTGTTTTCGTATTCGTGGGACGAAGCGATTCATCAGCGGAATCTTGCGCTGCTGGACGAGAAAATTGCCGAATGGAAGCCGAATGCGCAGGAACGCGGTGGAGGCGCGATGGTGAATCTGCTGAATCAGCGTGAAAAAACGATGCAGCAGCTGCACGCTTCGCAGGAGGACATCATCAGCTTCTGGCATTCGCATTGGGATGTGCCGTATGCGCATGACCGGACACTGAAAACGCTGATGGCGGCGGAAAAGTGGACGGAAGCCATCGAGCAGGTCAAGGCGGATTTGCAGACGTTCGCCGGGGAATATATGCCATGCAAGCAGCGCCGCGAACAGCTGATTTTGCTCTATCAGCGCGCGAATCAGCCTGACCTTGCGCAGCGGGAGATTCGGCAGTACATTGAGCAGTACAATCAGTACGGCATGGAGCAGATTGATGCGCTTCGAGCGACGCTTCCCGTCGATGCGTGGCGCGACGAGGCGGAACGTTTGATGAAACTGCCGACGACAAGCACTATCCGCCTGCCCCTGCTGGCATCCATTGAGCAGTGGGAGCAGCTGCTCCAGCGGATTCAGCAACACGGCAATTTTGAGGGACTGTGTACCTATTTTGACCCGCTGATGGCATGGGATTCCGCCCGCACGCTGGCACTCTACCGCGACATGGTGAATCGCGCTATGCAAGGTGCTTCGTCGCGCGCCGCCTACTGCGAGGTCATCCAACAGCTGGAACGCATGAAAGGCACCGACGAGGGAAGAAAGATAATTGCTGACCTTGCTGAACAGTGGCGCAGGGACTACAAGCGCAAGTGCGCACTGCTGGACGAATTGCAGAAAGCAGGATATTGACAAAAAACTGGACTGTCCGGGCAAAACGCTCGAACAGCCTGTTTTTTTCTGCTGCTTACTCCACCGGGAACAGGAATTCCGCCGTCATTTCCAGATGGTTTTCGCCCACATAGTCCGGGAAAAGCTCATGCATCTTCGCGGGGAAATCCGCCGTGAACGCTGCCGGTCGCAAGCGTCACGGTGGTGCATGTCGGGGTGCTCACTTCCGCCAGCGCAGCGGACAGCAGCAGCAAAATCATCACCAGCAGGGAAATCAGTTTCTTCATGGGTTCCTCCAAGGTGGGTCGTTCGGGGAAAGGGGTTATCTTGTGGCCACGATGAAAGGATACACCATTTGTGCTATGGGCGCAAGTACGCACTTTTTTATTAGCGAGGCACTTTTTGGTGACTGGGGAGAGGATTCGCTGCGAGGGCAAAAGAAAAGCACCGATTCTATCGAATCGATGCTAATCTGGCGGAGAGTTAGGGATTTGAACCCTAGGTGGGGTATAAGCCCACACACGATTTCCAGTCGTGCGCCTTAGACCACTCAGCCAACTCTCCATATGAAGCTCATATTGCGGCGGGTCATCCACAACATTGATTATTATAGCGCGAATCGGGGCGTTTGTCAAGGGAATTTTCGTGATTTTTGCAAAAAATCCGCGCGAGTGAGGGCGCACGAAGAAAAAGGACTGTGAGCGGAGAAAAGTGCCCGCGCAGCAGTCCTTTTGCGGTTAAATCAGGAACATCCAGCCAAGCATTGACACCATCGCGGCAATATGCAGCGTGCCAACGATTTGCAGGGGGAACATGACGAGGAAAATCGGGAGAATCGTGAACACGAGCGCCCAGATCGGGAAGCCAATCGCGCCGGTGATGATAGCAACCATCAGCGTGATGTAGAACGTAATCATTCCCAAAGAACACAGGCGCAGGGATGCGCCGCTGCCCATCAGGTCAAGCATCATGCCCTTGGCACGCTCGTCCCGCCCGTATTTGAGGAACATGTACTCCGCCAGCCCACACTTCAAGTGATACGCGGAGCTGACGATGCACGCGAACGTCGTGCCCGCGAACAGAATTGTGCCGTACACCGGGGCTTTCTGGTACGCATACGCCGCCAGTGCCGCGTATCCGCAGAACTCCAGCACGATGGCAAACACGCCCAGCACGCCTGAACGCATCGGCACGCTTGGCGAAACGCCCTCCATCAGCTTCGCAGCGTAGTCGCCTTCTTTCAGTTTGTTGTAGTTGGTGAGCTTCAGCGTGCCGTTGGGGAAGATACTCAGGATGCGGTCGCAGTACATGTTGATGGCGTGACCGATGATGCCCAAGGCAAGCAGGATGTACAGGATATTCATGCGCGTATGCCTCCCAATTGGTTAATTGCAACTAACCGCTTCGGTTTGGAGTATAGCACACGCACCAATCCCTGTCAAGGCCGGACAAATGGTTTCGGAAGATTTTCGTTACAGCCAGCCGAACGCGTGCGCCGCCGCGCCGCCGACGCCGCAGAGCAGCATCACCAGAATTGGGTTCCATTTCTTCCAGCGCAGGACGAGGAACGCCGCGACCATCAGCACAATGCCGACGATGGACACGCCGCCACCAGATTTCACTGCCGCAACCTGCACGATGCTCAGCGCCGCCGACGCAATCAGCGCGACGACCACGGGACGCAGCGCGCCCAGCACGTTCTGCATCGTCTGTCCGGAACGGAATCGTCCATATAAATAGGAAAGAAGTGTGACGAGAATCAGCGACGGCGTGATGCACCCGAACGTCGCGACAAGCGCCCCCGGTAGTCCGGCGCAGCGCATCCCGACGAATGTCGCGGAGTTGACCGCAATCGGGCCGGGGGTCATCTCGGCAATCGTCATTAGGTTCGTAAATTCTGCCATCGTCAGCCAGCCGTGCGATTCCACGACCAGCGACTGAATCAGCGGCATGGCAGCATATCCGCCGCCGACACTGAACAGCCCGATTTGGAAAAAGACGAGGAACAGCACCATCATGCGGATACGCCCCCCTTTCGCGCCAGCAGTGCCCGGATAACGCCAATCGCCGCCGCAACGAGGATGACCACGATGACGTTGACGTGAAAGACAGCGGACGCCGCGAACGCGCCTGCCATCAGCAGCAGATTCAGCCAATCCTTCGACTGCACGACCTTGCCGCCAAGATTTGCCGTCACGTCGCAGATGACCGCCGCCACGCCCGACTGCATCCCCGTCAGCACCGCGCGCACCCATTCGTTCTCGGCGAACGCAGCGTACATCATGGAGATGATGCTGATGATGACAATCGGCGGCAGAATTGTCGCCAGCACCGCGACGATCAGCCCCGGAATCCCGGCGATGCGCCGCCCAACGAGGATGGCGCCGTTGACGGCAATCGCGCCCGGTGCGGTCTGCGCCAGGGCGGTCATGTCCAGCATTTCCTCTTCGGTCAGGTAATGCAGCTCATCAACGAATTTTTTCTTCATCAGCGACACGATGACGAATCCGCCGCCGAAAGTGAAGGTGCTGATGAGGAGCATGGAAGAAAAGAGCGTCCAAAGACGGTGCGCTTTGGATTCCTGTTGCATCAGGGTGGTCAGCTCCTTTTTTGAAATTGAGTTTATTCAATAAAATAGAATTTGTCTGCGGCGCGGAGGTTTCGCGTCCGCAGACGCGACAAGGGGGCAATAGAAACAGACGAAGTCTGCGATCGCCCCCTTGACCCCTTCGCAGCGCACGCCCATGTTACAGGTTTATTGTGTTGGCTGGGAAAACGATAGGGAAACTAACCATAAAACTTCCGATAAAATCCAAGAAACATGGGTGTGCAGCCCGAAGGGGTGGAGGGGGCGAGCGGAAAGCCCCCTCCTCGCCTCCGCAGAGGCGAAACCCTCTGCAACATCAAAGGCACTACCGCACAATTCGTCGGCAGCGCTGGCGATGCCTTTTCTGCCATCTGCTTCTTGCAGAAATCTCGATTTACCTCCAGTAAACCTTCGATTTCTGCAATCGCATCTGACAAAAAATGCATTCGCCATCGCACCAACTCATTTGTGCGGTATTGCCCAAAACTCAAGTTTGGAGAAGAAAATCAATCAGAATATCACTCCACAAACTTCAATGTGTTGACATTGAAGACCCCCTTGGTGGTGAGCCGCAGTGCCGGAATCACCGGCAGACTCGCGAACGAAAGCGTCATGAACGGGTCAATGCCGCGATTCACGCCCTGCGCCCACGCTGCCGCCTTGCAGTGCTCTAACTTCTCGTTCACTTCCGGCAGCGGACGGTCAGTAAACAGCCCCGCCAACTCCAGCGGCAAGCGCGCTTGCACCTGACCGTTCTCCACGACGATGATGCCGCCGTGCATCTTTTTCAGCTCGTTGACCGCAAAGGCAATGTCCTCCGGCGATACGCCGCAGGCAATGATGTTGTGGCTGTCGTGGGCAATCGACGTCGCAACCGCGCCGCGCTGAATCCCGTAGCCGCGGACATAGCAGCTGGCGACATGCCCCGTGTTGTGGTGCCGCTCGCAGACGGTCATCTGGCAGATGCCGTCGTCAATGCCTTCCGCGTGCCCCAAGTCTTCGGTCACAATCTGCCCGTCGATGAGGCCAATCAGCGGCGCAACCCCAATCCGCAGCTGCTCCGGCGTTACATCCGGCAGGTGGAACGTGTCCAGCACGCCCGCGAGGATGTCCGGGTCAATGTCCGGCGCGGCGATCTCCACCTCGTGCCCGTCGTAAACCAGCTTGCCGCGCTTGAACACCATCTCCACATTCACATCATGCAGGTTGTCCAGCACGACGAAATCCGCCAAGTACCCCGGCGCAATCGCGCCTTTGTTGTTCAGCAGGAAGTAGCGCGCGGCGTAGTGGCTGGCGACCTTGATGGTCAGAATCGGGTCAGCGCCGAGGGCAATCGCCTTGCGGACGATGTAGTCAATGTGCCCCTTGTGCAGCAGGTCGTAGGGGTGCTTGTCGTCAGTGCAGAACATGCAGCGGTGCGCATACTGCTCTGTCAGCAGAGGCATAAGCGCCTCCAGATTCTGCGCCGCCGTGCCGTCGCGAATCATGATGAACTGCCCCTTGCGCAGTTTTTCCAATGCGTTGTCAATGGTGTCGCACTCGTGGTCGGAATAGACGCCGGCGGACATGTACGCGTTGAGCGCCTTGCCGGACAGCCCCGGCGCGTGGCCGTCAATCTTCTTGTGATGCGCCTGTGAAACGACGATTTTCTCCATCGTCGCGCGGTCGCCCATCATCACGCCCGGATAATTCATCATCTCCGCCAGCCCCAGCACGCGGGGATGGTCGAAATAGGCGTTGATGTCGCGCCATGTCAGCGTTGCGCCGTTTTCCTCAAACGCCATCGCCGGCACGCATGACGGAAGCATGAAATGCACATCCAGCGGCAGATTTTCTGTCGCCGCCATCATGTAGTCGATGCCGCCCATGCCGCAGACGTTGGCGATTTCGTGTGGGTCGGTGATGACGGTGGTTGTGCCGTGGGGGAGCACCGCGCGCGCGAACGAGGTCGGGCTGACGAGACTGCTCTCCAGGTGAATATGCGCGTCGATAAAGCCGGGTGCGACGATTTTGCCGCTGACATCGACCTCCATCAAGCCGTCGTAATGGTCAGCCATGCCGACGACCAGCCCGTTGGCAACGGCAATATCGCCGTGCTCAACCGTGCCGGAAAATACGTTGACATAATCGGCGTTTTTGAGGACAACATCCGCCTTCTCCTCGCCCAGCGCGACGCGGACGAGCCGCTGCTTCCGGCGAACCTTGAGCGCAATGCGTTCTGCGCGGGTTTTGACTTCGGACATCGTGGAACACGCTCCTTCCGTGATTCTGTTTGTCCTATTATAGCGGTTTGAAGGGGTGTTGTAAAGGGGAAAAGCGGAGGGGCAAAGGGAAAAATAGCATATGTTTTATCAGTGATTTCATTATGTTATTATATTAACTATTCTTCTTTTGTGAGGTATTGACAAAGAATAAATTTTGCGCTATAATAAAGGCAAGTGGATGCTGGCTGACTAATACGAAGGGGGATTCAGATGCGGAAACGGATGCTTTCTATCATGGCGGTCATGCTTTGCAGCTTGCTGCTGTTCTCTGTTGCTTTTGCAGCCAGCTATGATGGGGCGATTTGGACAGGAAAGCCGAATGCCTTGGGCATTGGCTATTACTGTACTGCTGCGCAGAACCGCTCGCAGGGAGATGTCTCCACTCACTGGGCGAAGGCAAAAACGTGGGCGGCAGGTCTTAAACCCGTAATTGCAAGCGCAATTGGAAACAACCGGGCAGTTGCTTCGACGGGCAGTGTGAAGCCTTACAAAGGCTGGGGTTCGTATGGTGAATCCGACTGGTCGACGGAAGGAAAATTTGCGTCGGGGGCTTGGGATTAAGTAAAATACCAGCACATAACTTGTAGTACATAATCAAAGCCAGCATCCACCTTGTCAGCATACTTGAGGGGAGAGAAAATGATGCTTCGTTCATCCGTCCGAAACTTTGGCAAACTCTGCCGCTGTCATCCATCATTTGCGGCATTATCTATCCTAAGTCTGCTGATTACGACGTTGAGCTTCCTTGTGCTGATGGAAAAAAGCTACTATACTTATCAGGTCAGCGTGACGCAGGAGTACTTGTATGTGATGGATGATTCGCCGGAAGAAATCTGTGCGCTCTATCATGATTTGCAGGAGAATCAAAATCTGCCGGATATTGTGTCGATTAGTCTGCTTGATGACCAATACACGGGCATTGCCTGTGATACGAAAGCGTTAGCAAACCTCCTGCCTTACGGGCGGATATTTACCCCGGAGGAAGGCGCGCAGGGGGCGAACGTGGCGCTTTTGTCGCTGGAATACGTCCGCAATCTGCCGCAGGAGCAAATTGACCAGATTTGGGACGATGGCATCGAGATTGCAGGCGAGCATTTCGAGGCGGTCGGAGGGCTGACGGACATTGCCCGGTATTTTCCGCCCGAAGATTTGCTTTCGTTCTTTCCCGTACCGACGCTGATTGCTATCCCGGCGGAAACATACTTGTCCCTTTCTATGCAGCCGACCATGCTCAATTGCCGGTTTACAAGCGTTTTGACGAAGGAACAGACGGAAGAACTCCGGCGGATGATTTCCTCCTGCGAGCATATCAGCACTTTTTACCTGCCCGGTACAAGAAATTCAAGCTTTCAGCGCTTTGTGGAATCCAACGTGATCTATATCGCCATTTTGCTGATGGCGCTGATTGCTGTTGCTTTCATTGTCACCTGCTGGTTTCAGACTGACCAGAAACGTTATCAGATTTACATGATTTGCGGCGCAAAAAAGCGGCACATCGTCTTTTTCCTGACGGTGGATATGCTGCTGCTGAGCCAAATCGCCTACTGGGGTGCGCTGGCGTGTACGCACTTCATCAATCGCGGATTCAGTGATTTCCTGATGCCGCTGCCGCTTGTGTGGCGCGTGTGGATTGGCATCGGCGTATTTGCATTCTGCTGGCTGGTTGTGCTGCTGTGCTCGCTGCCGCTGTTGCAGCATTACCGAAACGTTTCTGGATTCGAGGTGAAATGAAAAAATGAGAAGCATCATGCTCGCCGTATCGTTCCTGAAAAAACAATGGGTCATGAATGTGGTGCTGGTCGTGGAGATTCTCATCTCGGTCATCATGCTGTCCGAACTGTTCCTGTTTGTCAGCGACCGGATGGATAATCAGCGCGCGGCGGAAGAATTGCAGAACAATCATCTGTATGTACTTTCAGAATTTGAGTACTATGCGCCGCAGGAAGAACGCGTGATGGAAGCGCTTCGGGCGGATGAAGCCATCCAAAGCATCGGCAAGGTTGATATTTCCTCCTGCACATGGAATGGGCAGTATTTTCAGCTGGGGCTGTACAATGCGAATTTGATTGGCTTGTATGCGCCGAAATGTGCCAGCGGCGCGTGGCTGCCGACGGAGGGCGGCGAATACAGCGGATACCCCGCGGTTGTATCGGCGGACGCAGGGCTGCAAGTCGGGGATGCAGCGGAAATTCTTGTTGCAGACCAGTATTCCGTGGCCATAGAGGTGGTGGGCGTGCTGGCAACCCCGACGCAGTATCTGTTCCCAACGGGCATGTCCGACAATGTGGATTCCATTATTTCGCATTCACCCGCCATCTTGGTCAATCAAGCGCTTTTCCCGCAGCTTCCGCCGAATCCGGATACGGCGGATGTACCGAAGTCACTCTTCCTGATTTCGGATTTGGACAAAGAAGAAATGATGGCGAAATACAATCGGTATGGGCAAATTCAAGCAATCAACGACATGGTGGCATCCTATGTGGAAACGTCAAACGGGCTGATTCGCTCCGAAGCGCTGCTGTTCGTGCTGTTTGTGCTGCTCGCCGCCATCGTGATTTTGAGCACTGAAGTGATTCACAGCATCCAATGCCAGAAAAACTATACAATTTACTACCTTGTGGGCATGAAGTGGCATCAATGTGTTTGGATTGAACTGACGCGGCACGGGATTCTGCTGTTCTTCATTGCGGGTTCGATTGCCCTGCTGGACAAATTCGGAGCGCTGCAAACCGCATGGATGACGGACGCGCGGCGAAATATCTTCTATATCGTCCTGCTGGTCTATCTGGTACTTGTTTTCTTCAGCACAAGCGCTTTCTTTCTATGGAAACTGCTGCACCGTGACATTATTGCATCACTGCGAAATCTGCAAGGGGGAGAATGACGTATGCTTATTGCGTTGAATGGTATCTCCAAAAGCTATCAGGCATCCCACGGCGCACCGCCCTATCAGGTGCTGAAGGACGCGAATTTGTCGATTGACAAGGGCGAAATGGTGGCGATTAAAGGCTCGTCGGGCGCGGGAAAATCGACGCTGCTCCATATCATCGGCTGCTTGGATAAGCCGACCTCCGGCAGCTATCTGCTGAACGGGCAGGATGTGTCGCAGTTATCGCTGTCCAAATTAGCGGAAATCCGCAACGCCAGTTTCGGGTTTGTCATGCAGCATTTCGCCTTGATTGAAGAGGACAACGCCTTGCAGAACGTGGCGACTCCGCTGCTGTTTGCAAAAGCAAGAAGGTCGCAGATGGATGCGCGTGCAATGGAGCAGCTGCGCAACGTCGGCATGGAGCAAATGGCGAACAAGCGGATTGCAACGCTCTCCGGCGGCGAAAAGCAGCGTGTTGCCATCGCACGGGCTATGGTAAACAACCCGGAAATCATTTTGGCGGATGAGCCGACGGGCGCGCTGGATCGGGCAAATACAGAAAAAATCGTGCAATTGTTTCAGCAGCTGAATGAAAAGGGAAAAACGATTATCATCGTGACGCATGATGATTTTGTCGCGCAGTCCTGCCGACGCATTGTGACCATTGCAGACGGCGTTATCAAAAGTACATAACTGCATTCTATATGCGCAATACTTGACCCCGTTTCCTCTTTCCGCTATAATAGAAGCGAAGAAACGGAGGTCTTTTTGCATGGATGCACAGCGGCTTCTTTCCGCCTGCGAAGGGGCGGGCATTGACTTTTTCACCGGCGTGCCGGATTCGCAGCTAAAAGGACTTTGCGATTCCCTCTACGCCCTCTACGGCGTTCATTCGCCCCGCCACATTGTCGCGGCGAATGAGGGAAACGCGGTCGGTCTCGCCGCCGGGCATTTCCTCGCGACGGGGCGTCCCGCGCTGTGCTATATGCAGAATTCCGGGCTGGGCAACGCCGTCAATCCGCTTGCGTCGCTGATGGACGCGCAGGTGTATCAGCTGCCGTGCCTGCTCGTCGTCGGCTGGCGCGGCGAACCCGGTGTGCACGATGAACCGCAGCACGTCAAGCAGGGGCAAATCACCCTGTCGCAGCTGGAGATTCTCGGCGTCCCCTACCGCATCCTCAGCAAGGATACGACGGAAGAGCAGTTTGCGGCGGATTTTGCCTTCCTGCGCGAACAATTGAATCAGCGGCAGTGCGCGGCGATTGTCGTTCGCAAAGGCGCGCTGACCTGCTCGCTCAAGCCCGCGTACGGCAACGAAAACACCCTCACCCGCGAACGGGCAGCGGAAATCATGCTGAACGCGATGGATGCGGGCGATGTGGTTGTGTCCACGACGGGGAAGCTCAGCCGCGAAATCTTTGAGCTTCGCGAGAAGCGCGGCGAAGGGCATGAGCGTGACTTCCTGACCGTCGGGTCGATGGGACACGCGAGCATGATTGCGCTGGAAATCGCGCTGGAGAAGCCGAACCGCCGCGTTTGGTGCTTGGACGGCGACGGCGCGGCGCTGATGCACCTTGGCGCACTGCCGGTGATTGCCCAGCGCAAGCCGGCGAACCTCATCCACGTTGTCATCAACAATGCCGCGCATGAGACGGTCGGCGGGATGCCCGTGTGCGAAGGGGGATTGTGCGCGGCGAAGGTCGCATCAGCGGTCGGATACCCACGGGTGCTGAACGCGCGGGACGAAGCGACGCTGGAAACTGCCCTGCAGGAAGCGAAAGGCGCGAATCAGCTGACGATGCTGGAGGTTGCCTGTGCGGTGGGCGCGCGCGCGGATCTGGGCCGCCCGACGACAACGCCCATCCAGAACCGTGACGCGCTGATGGCATTTTTGCGGGAGGAAAAGGCATGATTGCATTGCTGCTCAATTCGGGGCTGGGGTCGCGCATGGGCGACGAAACGCGGGAGCATCCCAAGTGCATGTGCCGCCTGACCGAACAGGAAACCATCATTTCGTGGCAGGTGAAACTGCTGCGGCGCATCGGCGTGACGGAAGCGGTAGTGACGACGGGGCATCTGGCGGACACGCTGATAGCGTATCTGGAATCGCTGGACAGCGGCATCCGTTTCCACTTCGTCCATAATCCGAAGTATCGGGAGACGAACTATATTTACAGCATGTATCTGGCGCGGAATTTGCTGCGCGGGCAGGACGTCATCAGCCTGCACGGCGATTTGGTGCTGCATCCGGCGGTGATGGATGCGCTGGCAGCGTCGGGCAGAAGCGTGATGGCGGTGGATTCCACGCTGCCCCTGCCGGACAAGGACTTCAAGGCGCTGATTCAGGATGGGCGTATCCGGCGCGTAGGTGTGGACTGCTTCGACGCGGGCAGCGTGGAATGTCAGGCGGCGTACCACTGGCAAGCGGCGGATTTTTCCAGCTGGATGGACGAAATCGAGCGCTTTGTGGAGCGTGGGGACGTGAAGTGCTACGCCGAGAACGCGTTCAACGCTGTGTCAGGGGAGATTCCGCTGTATCCGCTGGAGTGCGGCGGGAGGCTCTGCGCTGAAATCGACAATCAGGCGGATCGGGAAGTTGTTTTGACTCGATTCCGTCAGGAGGTACTTTGAATGAAGCAGGTGTACATTTGCTTTTCGACGGATATTCTGCACAACGGGCATATCCGCATTTTGCAGCGCGCGGCGGAGCTTGGCGAAGTGACCGTCGGCTTGCTGACGGACGAGGTCGTCGCCAGCTACAAGCATTATCCGCTGATTCCGCTGGAGGAGCGCATCGCGATGTTTGAGGGGCTGAAGTACGTCAGCCGCGTCGTCGTGCAGGAAAGCCTGGATTACACGGACATCCTCAACCGCCTGCGCCCCGACATTGTGGTGCATGGGGATGACTGGCTCGTCGGCTATCAGGCGAATATCCGTCAAAAAGTCATTGAGACGCTCAAAGGCTGGGGCGGCGAGCTGGTGGAATTCCCCTACACGCACACCGCGACCGAGGAGACGCTTTCGACCCTTGATCAGCTGCTCTCCCTGCCGGAGACGCGCCGGAGCCGCCTCCGCCGCCTGCTGCATTACAAGCCGTGTCTGTCCGTGATGGAGGCGCACGACGGCCTGACTGGGCTGATTGTCGAAAAGACGACCGTCGAAACACCCAAGGGCCGCCGCCAGTTCGACGCAATTTGGGTCAGCAGCTTGTGCGACTCCACCGCGAAGGGAAAACCGGATATTGAACTGGTGGACATGACCAGCCGCCTGAACACGCTGGAAGAAATCATGGAAGTGACGACGAAGCCGATTATTTTGGACGGCGACACCGGCGGGCTGGTCGAGCACTTTGTCTACAACGTGCAGACGCTGGAACGCGCGGGCATCAGCGCCGTCATCATCGAGGACAAGCAGGGGCTGAAGAAGAACAGCCTGTTTGGCACGGGTGCGGGACAGAAACAGGCGAGCATCCCCGACTTCTGCGAGAAAATCACAGCGGGCAAAAATGCGCAGAAAACGAAGGACTTCATGATTATCGCGCGCTGCGAGAGCCTGATTCTGGAACAGGGCCTCGATGATGCGCTGACCCGCTGCCACGCCTACGTCAAAGCGGGCGCGGACGGCATCATGATTCACTCCAAGGCGAAAACGCCGGACGAGGTGTTCGCCTTCTGCGACGCCTTCCGCAAGGACGACCCGAAAACGCCGCTTGTCGTCGTTCCCACGACCTACAACATGACGACGGAGGATGAACTCGCGGCGCACGGCGTGAACATTGTCATCCACGCCAACCACCTGATTCGCAGCGCCTTCCCCGCGATGCAGAAGACCGCGCAGGTGATACTGGAGCACGGCCGCAGCCACGAAGCCGACCCGTACTGCATGTCGATTAAGGAGATTCTGACGCTGCTGCCGAATCGATGAGGATGCAGGGACGCAATTCCAGTACACTAACGAAAAAACTTACGCAATAAACCAAGCAGCATGGGAGTGCAATGCGAAGGTTTCCAAAGGGCGACCGCAAAGCCCTTTGGTCGCCTCCGCAGAGGCGATTCCCCCTACAACAATAAAAATCAAGAAACACAGATAAAGCAAAGCAGTTCTGCGGTCTGCTGACCGCCCCCCCTGCGATGCCAATCCCTGCATTGACTTTTTACCACGTCCGTGGTATAATCAACCCTGACGCTGATGTGGTGGAATGGCAGACACTGGGGACTTAAAATCCCTTGCCTTGCGGCGTGCGGGTTCGAGTCCCGCCATCAGCACGAGGAAAGCCCCGGACACTTCCTGCATCAGGAAGCACGTTCGGGGCTTTTGCTGTCATCAAAAAAACGCCAAACAGCAAAAACTGCCTGGCGGAGTAGTCGAGTAGATTACTTCTTCTGCGTGAGCTTCTTCAGGAACGCGCGGATGGAGTCGGGGTCGAAGCCCTTCGTAGGTTCTTTCGGCTGGGGAATCTGTTCAGCGGTCTGCTTCGTTTCGGTCGGCGTGGCGGTATTCGTCGCAGGCATGGCTGCAACCTCCTTGTTCGTCCAGGTGGAATGATTTGGGCGCATTCTTCCGCGCCCGCAAAATATTATACGCCAACGAGTTGAGAATGCAATGTGCAATCTGGGCAAAAATACGACCGCGTAGAAAGCGGATTCCGCAACACCTGCACAATTTCGGCTGAACGACTGCATTTCCGCCGCCCCGATAGCAGAAAACGCGCACGGATTGCATTTTTCAGCCCGTGCGCGCGCAGGAAAAACGGTTTCGCGGGAAAACCGAAGGGGATTGTATTTGTGATGTTTTTTGTGGAAGTGCGTTTTCTTCAACACAAAAATCGCCCATCAGCAGGCTGCTGACAGGCGACCTCGTTATTCCTTCCACTCCAGCGGATATTCCGACACCACATATTCCAGCGACTTGCCGTTGTTCTTCAGCGTCGTCAGCACCGCGTCGCGCGCCGCGCCGTCGCCGAAAACCGTCGGGGTGAAATCGTTGCGGTCAGTGCGGCTGGAAATGCGAATCGGGATGATGCGGAAGCCTTCGTTCGTGATTTCGTCGTCCCGGATGCGCCAGCGCGTCTGGAACATGAAGCTGGACATGTCGCTCGGCTTGCTGTTGCCCGCAAAGCAGAAATTGCCCAGCGAATAGCAGATGTACACGCCGTTGTAGTACTCAATCGGGTTCATGCGGTGGCTGTGATGCCCCAGCACAAGGTCAGCGCCGGAATCCACCGCCAGACGGCCCATCTTAATCTGATTCTGCGTGGGCGAGTAGTCCTTTTCGTTGCCCCAGTGGAAGCTGACAATGACAATCGGGTACTGCTCCTTCGCAGCGGCAATGTCCTTCGGCACCTGATCCCAAAGCGTGTTGTAGCGGTCGATGCACAGGTAGCTGAGCATGGCGATTTGGATGCCCTTGACCTCCATCACGCCGACGTGCGTGCTGTTTGACCACACGATGCCCGCGTCTTCAAGGTGCTGCTGCGTTTCCTCGTAGACCGCCTGACCGTGGTCAAGAACGTGGTTGTTCTCCAGCGAAACCGCTTCGATGCCGTTGGCCACCAGCATGCTGACGTGGTCGGGCGATGCGGAGAACAGGAACTCGTTATTGCGCTTTTCCGACGGCACATAGGTGCTGTCCGTCAGCGTGCCCTCGAAGTTGACGATGGTGAGGTCATCGGCGAGGAAAATGTCGCGGACGTTCGCAAGGGCGAAGTTGTAGTCGTTATCGTGCTTCTTCAGCTCATTCATCCAGATGCTGGTGGACTTTCGGCTGTCTCCGCCGACGGTGAAGTCCCCCGTTGCGGTCAGCGTGATGAGAATCGAACCGTCCTCCTCATAGATGGAGACAGGCTCGTTATTCTCGTCGAGCAGGATGTCGTCTGCGTTGCCCGGCTGACTGTATGTGTTTTTGACCACATCGGGGTCAGCGTCGGAGAGAATGTCATCGAGGTCGAAGTCGTCCTCGGCGGCAACGAGTCCGGGGAGCAGCAGGAGCATCAGCAGCAGGGCTGTTATTCGGCGCATTTTGGAACCTCCATGGTAAAGTAGTAGCCTTTTTTGCGGAAAATGCGTTATCGCAGGGGATTTCGCCTCTGCGGAGGCGACAAGGGGGCAATGGAAACGAACGAAGTTCGCGGTCGCCCCCTTGACCCCTTCGCAGCACCCTCCCATGCAACAATGTGGTTATGTTTGTAAGAATAACGAAAGTATACAAACTAAAAACTTTCGATAACCAACAAGTATGCAGTTGGCGACGGGCGAAGGAGTCCAGAGGGCGATCGCAAAGCCCTCTGGAAGCTGCACGCGAGACCAGTATGGAAATGTCACCAACTCAATCGCGCAAAGGGTTCATAAGGGAAGAAGCTCCCTTACTTCCCGCACTTGTCGACAAACTCGCTCATGCGCTCAAGGGCAATGTTCAGCTTCTCCACGCCCGTGGCGTAGGAGCAGCGGATGTGCCCCTCGCCGCACTCGCCAAACGCGGTGCCGGGGACAGTCGCGATTTTATACTCGTTCAGCAGGCGCTCGCAGAACGTCTCGCTGTCCAGACCTGTCTTTTTGATGCTGGGGAAAACGTAGAACGCGCCCAGGGGCTCGAAGCAGTCCAACCCCATCTTGCGGAACGAATCCACCATCAGGCGGCGGCGGCGGTCGTAGCTGTCGCGCATCCGGCGCACATCCTCATAGTCGTTCGCGCGTCCGGCCTGCAAGGCTTCCAATGCGGCAACCTGCCCCATGCGCGGCGCGCAGAGAATCGAATACTGATGGATTTTCAGCATGACCGACAGGATTTCCTTCGGCCCGCAGGCGTAGCCCACGCGCCAGCCTGTCATCGCAAACGCCTTCGAGAAGCCGTTGAGCGTGATGGTGTACTGCCACATGCCCGGCAGGGACGCGAAGGAGATGTGCGTGCGGTCGCCGTAGGTCAATTCGCCGTAGATTTCGTCGCTGATGACCAGAATCCCCGTTTCGCGGACGACCTGCGCGATTTTCTCCAAGTCGGCTTTCTCCATGATGCCGCCGGTGGGGTTGTTCGGGTAGGGGAGAATCAGACACTTTGTGCGCGGCGTGATGGCGGCGCGGAGGGCTTCGGGAGTCAGGCGGAACTCGGTGTCCGCCGTCGTCTCCACGCCGACTGGCGTGCCGCCCGCGAAAATCACCGACGGGCTGTACGAAACATAGCTCGGCTGCGGCACAAGCACCTCATCGCCCGGCCCAACCAGTGCGCGCAGGGCAATATCAATTGCCTCCGACGCGCCGACTGTCACCATGATTTCGGTCTTGGGGTCGTAGTCGGTGTGGAAGCGCTCGGAGAGGTACTCGCTGATTTCCCTGCACAATTCCGGCAGACCGCGGTTGCCCGTGTACTGCGTGCCGCCGTCGATGATGGAGTTGATGGCGGCGTTGCGGATGTGATAAGGGGTGACGAAATCGGGTTCGCCCACGCCAAGGGAGATGGCGTCCTTCATTGTTGCGGCAATATCGAAGAAACGGCGGATGCCGCTGGGCGGAACGGCGGCGATGGCTTGGTTGATATAGCGGTCGTAATTCACGGCGAGACCACCAGCCTGTTGTCAGATTGGCTGCCGTCGAAGATGACGCCCTCTTCCTTGTAGCGCTTGAGGACGAAGGACGTTTGCGTGCCCGTGACCATTTCCAGCGTAGACAGCTTGCTGGATACGAACAGCGCCAGTTCCTTCAGGCTCTTGGCTTCCACCAGCACCAGCAGGTCGTAGCCGCCGCTCATCAGATAGACGCTCTTGACCTCCTCGAAGCGGTAAATCCGGCGTGCCACAGCGTCAAAGCCCATGTCGCGCTGCGGCGTCACGCTGACCTGAATCATCGCTTCCACGCGCTCACGGTCAGTCAAATCCCAGTTGATGGTGGGCGCGTAGTGCAGGATGACGCGTCGGCGTTCCAGACTGTCAATTGTTTCCGCAACTTCCTCGGTGGACACGCCCAGCATCACCGCCAGCTTTTCCAGCGGCAGACGGCAGTCCTCCCGGAGCAGGTCAAGCACCTGCGTTTCCAGTCGTGTCATAGCGTTTCCTTCCTTTCGGCAGAAAAATATACATGCTTATTTTACACCTATTTCGCGGTGTGCGCAAGGGAAAGTTGTAAAAAGTACGCGGAATAAGCAACGCATTACCCAAACAACATCATCCCCGCCCGTGCCGCCTTGCTCTGCATCCGAAATCCGCCCTTCCTTAGCGCGCGCAGCCTTGCCATTTTCCTCAGCTGCGGAATCTGGGCGAAGTCCGCCAGCACCTTCTGCGCCTCTTTCGGCAGCAAATCGCCGTACGCTTGCTGAAATTGCGCGGCGTTGCGGTAGGAGAGGGCAATCCGCGCGCGGATGCGGTCGGGGGTGCGCAGTGCAGTCAGGGAGCGGCGGAGAAGCCCCGATGTGCTTGCACCCATGGCGTTCGTGCCGTGCTGGCGGTAGTCCGCAAGCGCCGCCGGAATCGGGATGATGCGCCCGAAAGCCGCCGCCGTCAGCGCAATGAACCAGTCATGCATGTGCAGGTCGCCCGTCGGCTGATGCTGGGCGCACAGGCGGCATAGCGGCGCGTTCATCATCAGCAGACAACCGGTCACGTTGTTCTGCACCAGCAATTCCGTCAGGGACTGCGCCGCCGGATTCCACCCCTGATGCCGCCATAGGCTGCTGTGCAGCGGTCGACCGTCTGCATCCACAATCCGCGCGTCGCTGTGGACGAGAATCGGCGTGTCCGCCCCGAAACACGCTTCCGCTTCGGAAAGGGCGGCTTGCAGGCGCGATAGCTTGTCCGGATGCCAAATGTCGTCTTGGTCGCACAGGGCGACAGGTGCGCCGGAATCCGCCGCTTCCCGCATCAGCGCAAAGAATCCGCCGACCGCGCCGAGGTGCACCCCGCTGGTGGGCGATAGACGGAAGCGCGCGTCCGGACGGCATTGGGCGGCAAGCAGCGCGGGCGTGTCATCCGCTGAACCGTCGTCGCGCAGAATCGCCGTGAAAGAAACCGACTGCGCACACAGGGACGACAGCTGCGCCGGGAGGTACGCCGCGCCGTTGTACGCCGTCAACAGCACGAGCGGCGGCTTGCGCGTTACCATTTCCAGCCCCACTTGTTGAAATAGCGGATGGTGCTTTTCAGGTGGTGGAGGGTTGCGGGGAGGGTGTGGGCGCTGTCACGCTTCCATGCGTGGGTGACGCAGATGTCGGGCGTGTAGAGGATGCTGCCGCCGTTTGCAAGCACGCGGCGGGAGAGGTCGCTATCCTCATGATAGAGAAAATAATTCGGGTCAAAGCCGCCAAGCTGCTGGGCGATAACGTGCGTGCGCACCATCATGAAGCACCCGGTCGCAAACGCCACGTTCATGCGCTCATTGATGTTCTGTCCCTCCAGCGTATAGTCGCTGCGAAGCTGCTGCCAGCGCGCGCCGGAAAAATTCAGTCGGCGGGCAAGCAAACGGCGAATCGTCGGCTCACGGCGAGGGAGAAACTGCTCTGTGCCGTCGGGATTCAATACGCGCGGGGTGAGGATGGTCGCGCCCGTTTCGTCCATCACTTCAATCATCCGGCGCAGTACATCCGGCGCAAAGGTCACATCTGGATTGCAGATGACGTGGTAGGTGCTTTTCAGCTTGGGAAAGATAAGGTTGTTCGCGCGCCCATAGCCGATGTTGCGCCGAACGGGATAATAATGAACGCCGGGGCAGTTCCAACGCGCGGTAAAAAGCGAGGCGTCTCCCGGAGAATTGTTGACCACATAGAGGTCAAGATACACGTCGCTGTCCACAAAGCTCTGGATGCACGAAAGCATCTCCACGCCTGAATGGTACAGCACGACCGTTGCGCTCAGGCGATTCCGCTGCGTCAAGTCCTGCATGGCTGATCGCTCCCTTCCGAATGGAATTTCTCCCTGTCATTCTACCCCATAGAACATGTTTTGTCCAGAATGGGGATGGCTTTTTTGCATAAATAATGCTATACTAAATGGGTATACAATCCCGCAGGAGGCGAATTTCCGATGACGAACCGGCTCATCCCTACGAACGCCGAACCGCTCTACCGCCAGCTGATGGCGCGCATTCACGACGATGTGTCCAGCGGCGTGTATCCGGCGGAAAGCCAGATTCCGTCCGAGCAGGAGATGTGCGCGCGCTACAGCGTCAGCCGCGTGACCGTCCGCCGCGCCATCAGCGAATTGACGAACGAGGGAATCCTGCGCAAGCAGCAGGGCAAGGGCACGTTCGTCTGCACGCCCAAGCTATGCCGCGACCTGCGGGACATCAACAGCTTCCACGAGTGCTGCCGGATGCAGGGCGTTACCCCCGGCACGCGCCTGATCCACGCGCAGCTGTCCCACGCGGATGAGCGCACCCAGCGCGAATTGGAACTGCCGGATGACCGCGTGGTGGAGATTGAGCGCGTGCGGATGGCAGACGGCGTGCCGGTGATGCTGGAAACGAACAGTTTCCCGCTGGCGTACAGCGACCTGCTGCAAGCGGATTTGAGCCAATCGCTTTACGCAATATTGGAAGGGCGCGGCATTACGCCCAAGCGCGGAATTCACGAAATCAGCCTGCACTACGCGACGAACGCACAGGCGCGTTTGCTGGAAGTTGACCCCGGTCAAGCACTGCTGCTGCTGCGAGAGGTTGTGTTCGACCAGCATGGCAGACCGCTCCACACGTCCTATCAGCTGATTCGTGGAGATAGGTTCACGTTCCGAATCTGACGCAGGGATTACCCCCTGCAGCCTGCAAAAAAATCTTGCAGGAATCAAGTCAATCAAAATCAATCATCATCATAGTACGCTGCCCAATGCAGCAATTAGGAGAATTATCACCATGGCAAAATTTGCAATATTTGTTGACCTCGAAAACTGCGGCGCGAAAGTGCCGACCCTCAACTCCATCCTCGAAAAGGTCAAAATCCGCGGCGATATTCTGCTGGGCAAGGTCTACGGCTATACCGACCGCTTCTCTGACCTTAAAGAGCTGCTGCTCAGCAATACATTCACCGTCGTGCCGTCCCTGCGCTACGGCATCGCGCAGAAGAATAACGCTGACATTCAGCTTGTCGTGGATGCCCTCGAAGTCGCGTTCACCAACCCGCTCATCGACTCGTTCTGCATCGTCTCCGGCGACAGCGATTATACCCCCCTCGTTGGGCGCTTGAAGAGCATGGGCAAATTCGTGCTGGGTATCAGCCGAAGCGAAGCCGCCAGCACCGTATTTATCAACGCCTGCAATGAGTTCCAGTTCTTGGAGGGCGTGAGCGGCAGAACTGTCGCTCCCACTGCCCCGAAGAAGCATCGCGCATCCACCGAGGAAGCTGCTGATGAAGCTGAGCTGAACAAGCTGATTGTCTCCATTCTGGAGGAGTCCGCCGACACGGACGGCATGTACGCATCGGAACTGAAGGGGATTCTTTTGCGCTTGCGCCCGGACTTCAACGAGAAGTCCTACGGCTGCTCGTCGTTCGGGAAGCTGCTGACGAAATTGAGCCAGCGGTTCGGCGAACTGCGCGTGAAGAATGACAATTTTAATATGATGGTCAATCTGAACAGCGCGGAATCGGCGGAAGGTCGCCCGCAGCTGACGAAGGATAACTGGCGGGAGGCGTTTGCGGCGCAGCTGCAGGCGTATAAGGACGGTGGATTTGAGCGCGTGAATCCGTCGATTTTGAAGGCGGATATATTGACGTCGTATCCGGATTTTACGGAGCGGAGTATCGGGTTTAAGCGGTTTTCGGATGTGATGAAGCAATTGGAGAAGGATGGCTTGGTGGTTGTGGAGATGGATGAGCAGAAGACGATGCTGATAAAGTTATTATAAGGGCGGAAAAGGGTCTTAGGCGAAGCACCAAAAGAGCAACACGCGGAAGAAGTAAGGAGAAGAGACCAACTCAATCGCGCGGAGGGGTCAAGGGGGAAATTCCCCCTTGCGGGGTCAAGGGGCGGAGCTCCCTTGTGGGGTTTGGGGCAACGCCCCAACTGTTTCTCGTCAAGCCTACTCAAAGGAAGAAGTCAACAAGGCGCAGGCAGCGAAGCGTCCCTGCCAGTAACTTCGCGCTCCCGCAGGAGCGCCCCCAAGCTGCACATTCGACCACTTGCATATTGTCGCGCCAAATGGGCGCGACCGAGTTGCTGGTGTCGCAGACATAGCGGCGCTGTCAAGCAAGCCTGTTTTCTTCCGCAAGCAGGGGATTTCGCCTCTGCGGAGGCGACAAGGGGGCAATGGAAACGAACGAAGTTCGCGGTCGTCCCCTTGACCCCTTCGCCTTGCACATTTTCATACTTGATTTTTATCGTTGCAGGGGGAATCGCGCCTGCGGGCGCGACCAAAGGGCTTTCCGATCGCCCTTTGGAAACCTTCGGTGCACTCCTTTGTTGCTTGATTTTTACCGCAAGTTTTTAGTTTGTGCACTGAATCATCAATATCATCAATGATTTTATGAAAGAAGGATTGACTTATGGAAACCGGATTGACCCGCGAGGAGGCGCTGAAAGCACTTCAAACATATAACCACGAACCCTTCCACCTCCAGCACGCGCTGACCGTCGAGGCTGTCATGGGTTGGTTCGCCAAGGAAGAGGGCTTCGAGGCGGAAAGCGACTTCTGGCACATGGCGGGGCTGCTGCATGACATTGACTTCGAGCAATGGCCTGAACAGCATTGCGTAAAGTGCATCGAACTGCTCCAAAGCGCCCACGCCACGCCCGAACTCATCCACGCCGTCTGCTGCCATGGCTATGGTATCTGTACCGACGTAGAGCCGACGCTGCAAATGGAGAAAATCCTCTTCGCAGCGGATGAACTGACCGGGCTGATTGGCGCGGCGGCGAAAATGCGTCCGTCGAAGTCCTGCACGGATATGGAGTTGTCGTCGCTGAAAAAGAAGTTCAAGGACAAGAAATTCGCGGCAGGATGCTCGCGCGACGTCATCCGCACGGGCGCGGAACGCCTCGACTGGACGCTCGATGAGCTGCTTGAAAAGACGCTGCACGCGATGGCAGGCACCGAAAACACCGTCGCGGAAGAGCTGAATTTGCTTTCGCAGGCATGAAAAACGCGCCCTGAATCGTTGCATCAGGGAAGGAGGAATACAACATGCAGTATCTGCGCCGACTTGTCTGGTATATCGCGTCGCGCCTGCTCGTGATTACGCTCGTGCTGGGGCTGATGGTCACGGGGTTCTACTACGCTATGAACGTGACGAACATCAACGTCGTCCTGAAGGATGGCATGGCGCGCCGTGCGCAGGTCATCATGATGACTGAGGATTCCTCCGAGCTGACGAAGTATTTTCAGGAAAGCTTTATTCAGCGCGACCCGCAGGTGCAGAACGCCATTGCAGGGTACTCCGCGTATAAGGACTACAACATCCGCGGCATGGATCACCGGCTGGAAATGTCGTTCTTCTGGGTGTGGCCGTGGGACACGGTGGCGCGCGTGACGATTGTGGAGCGGATTCCGCGCATCGACGGGCGTGTCAAGGGCGCGTATGCTGATCAGTACGTTGCCGAGCAGGGGGCATCCGCCCTGTATCCGCCCGCGTGGCAGAGCATGAAGTACAACGCTATTCTCGTCAAGGAAAGCGGCAAGTGGCACATCCGCAGCCTGACAGTGGTGGAAGCCTTGGCAAATTGAGAAATCGGCAGACCGTGAATAGGCGGCCTGCCGATTTCTTGCGCATGTGAATGACTTCCCTTATTTCCCCTTCGCCGCATTCACCAGCGCCGGACGCAGCCCCTCCCGCTTCATCAGGCGGAAGTCAAAACGTTCGACGATGCCAATCAGCTGACCGGAGAGAATCACCGTCAGCAGCGAGTACGCTATCTTTCCCAGCGGAATGTAGCAGAGCGACAAGCTCAGCACGATTAGGTCAGAGAGCAGGTAGACCCACTGAATCGGCAGACGCGTGATGCGGCTCAGGGACATTGAGAGCGCATCATCTCCACCGGGCGCGCCGCCATAGCGGACGCAGATTCCCGCGCCGAAGCCCACGAACAGCGAGCCGACAAGCGACGCGACAAGCTGGGAGGAAATCAGGAGCGGGAACATAGGCGCAAACGGCTCCAGCAGCGCATACACCGCGGAATAGCACAGGCACGCAATGGCGGAGTTCAGCAGGAATCCGCGGCCGAGCGTCCGCCAGCCCAGCGCGTAGCACAGGACGTTCAGAATCAGCGCAGAGAGCGCGGGGGAGATGGCGAACAGATGCTCCAGCAGCAGCGTTAGTCCCAGCACGCCACCCTCCGTAACGCCGGAATGCGCGTGAATGTTGCACATGCCCATCGCGAGGATGGAACTGCCCAAGATCATCATGGCGGCTGACTTGCGGGAAAAACCGGTTGACAAAATATCCTTCCTTCCTATTTATATGAAGATGGTTACATACTATCGTACCTGAATAGGGGCGGTTTGTCAAGCGAAAACGAGCAAAAATCCAGCAGGAAGAGACGATGAAATCAGAATGATGGTACTTCTGGAAAAATCACAACCATTTTATCGAGATGCAAGATTTCGTTCGTTTTTTTTGTAAAATCCCTTTGCATAATGCGAAAAAATGCTGTATAATAAGGAGTGGAACGGACAGTTCCAAGGAATTTGAGCAAAGTGGCTTGCCCCCTTGGCGGCTCCACACATACGCCCCGAAATGACACATGACGGAATGAGGTTGATGGTCTGTGACGGACTTTGTGAGTACCTGGAATGAGGAATCCTTTCTGACGACGCCTGTTGCTCCGCTGGGCTTGATTGCCATGCGCGGCACGGAGGACATGGGCGACAAAGTGAACAAGTGGCTGCTGAAGTGGCGCAAGTACACGGAAGAAACCCTGCCGGGCGATATGTCCACAACGCCTGGTATGGGCCGCGAGGACTTCCTCGTGCGCGCAACCTGCCCGCGCTTCGGTAACGGCGAAGGCAAGGGACTGATTAAGGACTCCGTTCGCGGACTGGATCTCTACATCCTCTGCGATGTCGGCGCGTACAACTGCACCTACAACATGTACGGGCATGAAGTGCCGATGTCCCCCGATGACCACTACATGGATCTGAAGCGCACAATTGCAGCCGTCGGCGGCAAGGCGAAGCGCATCACCGTTATCATGCCGCTGCTCTACGGCGGTCGTCAGCACCGCCGCAGCGCCCGCGAAAGCCTGGACTGCGCGCTGATGTTGCAGGAACTCAACCGCATGGGCGTGAACAACATTATCACGTTCGATGCGCATGACCCGCGCGTCGTCAACGCGATTCCCGAAGGCGGATTCGAGTCCGTTATGCCCAGCTACCAGATTTTCAAGGCACTGCTGAAGCGCCGCAAGGACTTGAAGCTGGACAAGGATCATTTGATGATTGTCTCCCCCGACGAGGGTGCGCTTGACCGCAACATTTTCTACGCCTCCGTCCTCGGCGTGGACATGGGCATGTTCTACAAGCGCCGCGATTACACCCGCATCGTCAACGGTCGCAACCCCATTGTCGCCCACGAGTACATGGGCAAGGAAGTCAACGGCAAGGACGTGTTCGTTGCGGACGATATTCTGTCCTCCGGCGAATCCATGATTGAGGTTGCGCACCGCTTGAAGGAGCTTGGCGCGAACCGCATCTTCTCTGCCGTTACCTTCCCGCTGTTCACCAACGGTTTGGATCTGTACCAGAAGAGCTACGACGAAGGTCTGATTGACGGCGTGATTTCCACGAACCTGACCTACCGCACGCCCGAATTACAGGCAGCGCCGTGGTTCATCGAAGCCGACATGAGCAAGTACATTTCCTACATCATTGCGACACTCAACCACGACCGTTCGCTGTCGAAGCTGCTGTCGCCGTATGACCGCGTGCATAATTTGATGAACCGCTACAAGCAGGAGCAGGAACAGGGCTAATACTATTTTCAAATTCACCTGCGCCATCTGCTTGCGCCTTTTCCGCTCTGTCGTCCGGTCGTTCCATTTAGCGTAGCGCTGCTACGCTGCATTTCACTCCCGTTAGCCAGAACGAAAAATTCGCGGCGCATCTTGGCGCATTCTCATTTGGAAATAGTATAATGCCCCCTGCAAGTGCCTGATGGCATGACAAAACCCCGTCTGATGCTGGATGATGACCAGCGGTCAGACGGGGTTTTTCTTTACGGCGATTTCTGCGCCGCAGGGCAGGGGTTTCGCCTCTGCGGGCGCGATTCCCCCTGCATCAATAGAGAACGACTTTGGCAGAATCAGACAGCTCGTTCAGCCGCGCACTCAGCGCCTCACTGCACATCTCCTGATACAGCGTGTAAGACAGCGCATCGTGAATCGCATCCGTCATCTCAATCGCGCCGCTTTTGGAATCGCACAGGTAGTACAGAATGTGCACCCCCGCGTCGCTGACAATCGGGTCGCTCCAGCAGCCGGGCTGCGCCATGCGCTCACTGAACGCCGCCGCTACAAACTTCTCATCCCACACGACCGAATCACGGTGCACCTGATACCCCACGGTCAGGAAATCCGCATCGTCAAACGCCGTGTCGGTGTTGTACTCTGCCATCAGCGTCTGGAAGGATTCGCCCGCGTTGAGCCGCTCGCCAATGGCATCCACCGTCGCCTGAACGCTTTCAAGCCGCGCTTCGTCCGTGTCGCCCTCAGCAGGCAGGAGAATTTGCAGGATGCTGCGGTAGCCATCCGGCTTGTACCACACTTCTTCGCCGGAATACAGCGCCGTCTCGAATGCCGCGGCGTCGCCCTCGAAGCGCTCCTTGCTTGCCGCCACGTTTGTCTCGTAGGCGGACTGAATCGCGTCTTCCGTCACTGGGTTGTCGCCCAGCAGCACCGTGTAGTAGTTCACCATTGCACGCTGCTTGCGGTAAACGGCAATGTAATCCTCCGCCGTCACGCCAAGCGCCTTGGCATAGCTCAGGGCGAAGGAAGACATATCCTCTTCGTCGCTATAACCGAGTTCAGCACGCAGGACCTCACCGACATTTGTCAGCGCCGTCTCGTAGGCGGTCTGTCCCTGCTCTTGAATCCAGTTTTCCGTCTCTTCGTCGAAGTCATAGCAGCCCTTGGCATGCATGTCCTGCTCGATGAGCATGTCCTGAATCGCGGTGGTCAGCGCAAGGTCTTCGATGTAGGCTGCCTGCGTCTCGTCCGTCTCGTCATACGCGCCGGAAAGCAGCTGTTGGTACTGCGTCAGGTAGGTAACATAGGCACTGTAGCGCAGCTCCTCGCCGTTGACGGTTGCCATCAGCTTATCATCGGTGCTTTCTGCCAATGCGCAGGAAAACAGCAGGAGCAGGGATAGCAGCAGGGCAGTTAAACGATGGATTTTCATGATAAAAACCTCCAATCAAGAAATGCGCCGGAGATGAACAACCGGGAGAGCCGGTTCGCGCGTTCATCTCTGGCGCAAAGGGGGATGCGGAGGTCTGGCGGGTTGCAATCCGTCAGACCTCCGCAAATGACTCTTAGTAGCTCAGACCGAAGCCGGAGACGTAGGAGTTGCCGTCGGCATCCTTGTAGATGTAGCTGCCGGACGGAGACTGCGCCAGCACTTCAGGAGCAATGTACTGATCCTTGTCGTAGCCGGGCACGTCATTCGGGGAAGCGCATTCTTCGTAGAGCAGGTTGCCATCCGCGTCGCGGACTTCCGTCAGGGCGATAACAGCCTCGCAGGAAGGCAGGGTCACAGACAGCTTGCCGGTCGGGTTGTAATTGCCGACGATGACGTCCACCTGCGCGCTGTACGCATTGGACAGGGAAGCCGCGGAGGTGGTGTACTGCGCCAGCAGCGCGTCGCAGTAAGGCTCGAGGTTGTCCAGGATCCACGGAGAGGTGCAGACGATGGTCGCGATGACCTTGCCGCCCTTTTCGTGCATCTTGTTCGCAGCCTTCTGCAGCTTCTTGATGCCTTCAACAGTGGTCACGTCAACCATTTCGCCGGTCTTACCCTGACCGCCCGCGCCGAACATAGCCGCCATGGCCGCGTCTGCGCCGCCGCCCAGCTGACGCTGAGCCACTTCAAAGCCGTCCACCAGGCTCAGAACGCCTTCGGTTTCGGAAGCGCCCGCCTTGTTGGTCGCCTTGGGCTGCACATAGAAGTACACAACATCGGCATCATCCATATCCTCGCAGACGGTGAAGCCCTGCTGCACGAACAGCTCGGCCAGCGCCTTGAGGGTCGCTTCGTTTTCACCAGTGCCGGTGTAGGAGGCGATGTAAACCTTGGTGCCCGCGTCCTTGCTCAGCGGCAGCGTGTTCTCATGGTTCTTCATGAGGACGGTCGCCTTCAGGTGGAGGGAATACGCCTGGTCATGCGCGGTTTCCATGTTGGTGGCGCGCACGACGTCAGCCTGTTCGTAGTCCAGGTAGGGGTTCTCGAAACGACCCTGCTTGAACAGCGCGGTCGCACGATTGATGTTGGCGCGGTCGAGGTCAGCCTTGTCCAGCAGGCCGAATTCAACAGCGGAAACAATGTATTCCGGAGCCAGCTCAGCGCCGATGGCGTCGGTGCCGGCCTTGATCAGCAGCGCGAAACGCTGGATGCTGGTCAGGGATTCCACGCCGTAGGTCTGGGTCAGGGTGATACCGGAGTCGGAGTTCACGAAGCCCTTGAAGCCCATGATGTCACGCAGCAGGGTGGTGATGATTTCGGAGTTGTAAGCAGAACCAAGCTGCTTGACGTCGATTTCATGGCCACGGTAGGTCTGCGGGACAGAGCGGACATCCGCCGCGTCGCGGGAGTAGCAAGGCATGATTGCGCCCACGCCTGCGTCAACAGCAGCCTGGAAGCCGACCAGCTGGTACTTTTCCAGAGAACCGGCAGTCGGGTACAGACGCCACTGACCCTGAGAGGTGTGAGACTCAAAGCCGTTTTCGGCAGCGCCGTCACCGGGGAAGTGCTTCGCAGACAGCACGACGGACTTCTCGTTCACGCCGTCCTTGCCATACTGATAGCCGTCCACCAGCGCGGTGATGATGCCGGCGGTGACGTCGGGACGCTCGCCGTAAGTGCCGCTGTTCCGAGGCCAACGGGGGTCGGTCACCAGGTCAATCTGCGGGCCATACATGAAGATGATGCCCTGAGAACGCCACATCTGGCGGTCAACCTCGGCATAATCCTTGATGGCATCGTAGTTGCCGTCGCCCAGCACCGCTGCCGCCATGCCCAGAGAATCCGGGAAGCCGGCGGAAATCGGGTTGGAGATCAGCGTCACCGGGATTGCAGGCGTACCCGCCTTGGCGGAATCCCATTCAGCAAACGCAGTGGTTACGTTGTTGTACAGCGCAACGACAGAAGCGTCGTAGTTCAGACCGCCGCGGTACACGCCCGCGCGAATCTTGCCAATGGACATCACCTGATCGTCCATGCTGGCGAACGAAGAGGAAGCCGAATTCAACATAATCAGGCTCTTCGTGGTTTCGCCTTCGGGGATGACGGTCATAACCTTGGCGGGATTGATGGTGCCGTCTTCATTCTTGACGTCCGCAAGCGTCTTGGAACCGGGCATAACCATCAGGGCGTTCAGGACGAAACCAGCCTGTTCGGTCAGCGTCATCTTCGTGACCATGTCCGCGGCGCGTTCTTCCGCCGGCAGACGCCAGTCTTCAAACGCGTCCAGCTCGTGGTCGTTGTCGGAATCCTTGAAGTACAGGCCATCCTGCTGGATGACACCGACGGTCGTCACGCCGATGGTCGGGCCGTTCTCGTTCTGATAGAACACAGGCTCAAGGTAGGTCTTGGTGGGGTCAACTTCTTCCGCGTTGTAGGGAGCAGGAATGTAGGTTGCTTCGGTCGCCGTTTCCGCCATTGCGGGAATCGCAGACAGCAGCATCGACGCTGCAACCGCCAAGCTCAGAATCCGTTTCATGCTGAGGGTTCTCCTTTTCCGTTTTCTCTTCCTCATGCTGCGCGAAACATGAGGTGCTGGTAATATAATAGCATAAAAATCGCCAGATTGGAAGGGGCTTGTCTTGAATGCCTGTACCCCCGTCGCAACCGTGTGGACGTTCCGTTCACGACGAAAATATGTCGCGAACGGCAACTTTTTGCCCGATTTGGGAGGGAAACGGGGGAAAAGTGCAAAATCGAGAACGGAATATTCTGGAACTGATGGCAGATTGTGAAATGCGCCGTATCTCCGTTCCGGCAAGTCCGCGGGCGCAATTCAGCCTGCAAAAAAATCAGCACCGAGAAAAAATCCTCAATGCTGATGGGCAGCGCACTAATGTGCAGCGTGCTGGAAAGAGCGGGTTGATGGCGCAAAGGTTGGGCATTTCGTCTTACTGGTTCTGCGTGCTAACGCGGGAAGCGCCGCTTCCCTCCGGCGGGTGCAGAACCACCGTCAGCTTAAAAATGCCATTTTCCGCAACCACTGTCGCTATGCCGTCATACTTTTCTGCAATTGCCTGAATTGACCGCAAGCCAAACCCATGTCCCGTGCCGGCCTTGGTCGTCACCGGCATATCATCCACCATGTTCAGCGGCGCTTCATAGCTATTCTCCACATGCAACACCACCATGCCGTTCATGGCGTTTGCCTTGAGCGAAATCACCCGCTTCTCATGGTCAGTCACCTTGTTGCAGCCCTCCAAGGCGTTGTCCAGCGCATTGCCGAAGAGCGAAAACAGCTCCATTTCCGACATGAAGCCGAAAATCGATCCGTCAATCAGGTACGAGAACTTAACCCCGCATGTTGAGCAGAGGATGTTCTTCTCCGTCAGCACAATGTTGATGGTTTCGTTGCCGCACTCAACAACCGTGCCGTACTCGATGATGGAGTCCTCCAAGCGGTCAATGTACTTGTCGAAACTCTCTTTGCCCGCTTTCGAGCGGATGGTGGCGATTTGGTGCTTCAGGTCGTGGCACTTGATTTGCAGGGACGTGATGCCGTCGCGGCTCATCTGGTAATACTGCATCTTGTTCGCAATGAACTTCTGCATTTCTTCGTTGTCCTGCCGATAGCGGGCAAGATCGGCAATGGTGATCAGGATGATGTAGTTTGTTGCAGTATAGAGCAGGGCGCAGAGATAGAACATGAAGGACGAATCCGGCGCCGAGGTGAACACATGCCCGCAATATTCCAGCACTATTTGAAAAAGCAGGAAAACGGCGACCGAAGCCCGGACAATGCGGGAAGCCTCATTGAGCGGCGGATTGCTGTGAATCAGCCGCTTATAGAGCAAAGAAGCGGCTGCGCACACGGCGATATACACCAGATACGACACAAGGGCGCCGGAAACACTGTAACGTGACCAGACCGACGCGATACCTGTCATCCCAAATGCCGCTGCGAAAACCTTGAATGTGTTCCATGCAAGCTTGAAAATCGTTAGCGCAAGCAGTCCCATGTAGCATGATTCGGAGAGGGTTGTGTGGTAACAGAAGCTATACGCGCCCCAATAGAGCAGGCTCATGACCAACAGGTGCAGGCTGTACCCGATGCCCTGCGCGACGGTTGTTGTCAGGCAGATGTCAATCCAGTAGCGTGTCAGCCAGCTGACGGCGCACAGCGCGATGAAACTGACAAGGATGCGCAGGGGAAAATAGGGCTTCTTATGTCCGTTTCCCATCGTCATCAGCAGCAGAAAAAACACCAGCGCCGTGGAGACGCGGTGGTCAATCGTCGAAATCCACCAGGAGTCATGCAGCATGTTCATAGGTTTTCCCCCAGAAAGTTCGAGAAATGCTGCAAAATCTCTTTGCGGTGCGATTTGGAAATGGAAATCTGCGTGCCATCGACAACGAGAAAATCATTGTTGATATTTGACACATAGCGCAGGTTGACGACATACGAGCGGTTGCACATGATGAACCGCTTCGGGTCGAGCCGCTTCATCACGTCGGAGAGCCGTCCGCGAATGTCGTAATTCCCCTTGGTGGTGTGATAAACCAAATTGTGGTCAAACACTTCGACATAGATAATATCGTTGGTAGATAGGCTGACAATACCGTCGGAAGTCTTGAGCGCAAATGCCGCGTTCGACACGCCCTCCAGCCGCTTCATTGCTTTATCCAGCACATAATTGATGGAGCCTTGGTCAGCCGGCTTGACGATGAAATCCAGCGCATCCACCTCGTAGCCCTTGATGGCGAGCTGCGCCATGTGGGTGACGAAAATCAGCACGGAATCGGTGTTGATTTTGCGCATGATGCGCGCCACTTCCAGCCCGTCCAGCTTATCCATGCGGATATCCATAAACACGATATCGTGGTTCTCGGTGCTGCGGATGAAGTCCAGCGCGCCGTTGAAGACGTGAATCATATACGCCTGACGGTTCTGCTGGAAGTAGGTATCGACAAGCGCCTTAAGCGCGCTGGAATCGCTGCGTTCATCATCGACGATGGCAATTAGGAGCATTCGTCTCGCCTCCCCCTTGCGTGAAATATTCTGAAGCCATTATAGCATGGTTTCGGGGTTTGGACAAGTCGGAATCAGCGGAAATTCCTGCTTTTCCGCTGATTTGCAGGGGTTTCACCTCTGCGCAGCAAAAAGGGCACACAGCTTTTCGCCATGTGCCCCGAAAATTCTCAGGAAATTCCCGAAGAAGGAATCGAATTACTTCTTCGCGCCCTTCTTCTTGCCATCCAGCACGACCAGCACAAACGCCACCGCCGTCAGCGCGCCCAGTGCCCACTGCGCAATGTTCAGCGTCAGCTGCCACCACGTCGCTTCGCGTACCACGCGCGTGTACTGGCTGATGCCGTCCATGCCGCGCGAGTTCACAACCGTGTTCAGCACACGCTTTGCGGACGTGCGCAGCGCCTGCGCTACCATCGGGTTCGCCTTCGCGCCGTCAGGGCCGTAGTCCTTCAATTCGCTGATGTCTTCGCCCACGAAGTTGTCCGGCAGGTCGTTGCCCGCGACAATCTCGTTCACCTTCACCATGTAGGTGCCGTCGTACATGTCCGTGACCGCGAAGCCGCTCATGCCCGCTTCGCCGCGCAGCCAGTCCGTCAGCAGCTCGGTGTACGCGCCTGCCCAAATGGCGCCCAGACGGTTGAACGCCGTCATCACGCACTGTGCGTCCGCCTGAATAATCGGCAGCTCGAATGCGCGCAGGTAGATTTCGCGCAGCGCCTGCTCGTTGCACCAAGTGCCGATGCCCGCGCGGTTGTTCTCCTGATCGTTCAGGACGAAGTGCTTGTTGTAGACGTACACGCCCTTGCTCTGGATGCCCACGGTCTCCCGTGCGTCAATCAGACCCGTCAGGATGCCATCCTCGGAGTAATACTCAAACACGCGGCCAGAATAGGGGGAGCGGTGGATGTTCAGACCCGTGCCGTACAGACCAGCGTAGCCTGCCCACATGGCGTCCTCGCCGATCAGTTCGCCGACTTCCTCCACCAGCTGGCTGTTCATCGTCGCGGCGATGATGCCGTTGCAGGGGTAGCAGGTACCCTTCATGTTCTTGTCGGGGTCGTTCGTCTGCACCGCGTAGCCGTTCGAACCGACGGAGTATTTCTGCGTCACGCCGGACGGGCCGTTGTGGTCAACCGTCTCCGGCTTGCCGATTTCGTTGATAGCAATCGTCATGCGGAGACCGTTGGCGCAGATTTTCGCCAGCTGGTCGAACGTCAGCTGATCCATGAAGGTTTCCCACTGCGGGTCGTCCGCGTCGATGCCGCGCATGTTGATGAGCTGCAGATCCGCCTGCTTGCCGAACACCGGCCATTCGTAGCCGTCAGCGGAGGGAAGGTCGCTGTCGGTCAGCACCGTGTCGTCGAAGAGCTGCTGGGTCATCGCCAGCTTCACCGCGCCGGGCGTGACCGTGCCTTCCCAGTTACTGCGGGAGTAGTACGTCACCGTGTTGTCGCCGCTGCCCTCGTAGCGGTTCACGTCCGCCGCCGCGAACAGGGAGGTGACATCGTTGCCCGTGCCATACGCCTTGGCGTAGGTCGTCGCGTCGAAGGAGTAGGTTGCCGTGTAAACCATCGAAGCGTCGCCGTCTGCGGTCATGCCGTCGGCGGTCGTCTTGCCCTTCACGGTCAGGATGTTGTTTGCCGCCGCGTGCGCGTCATCGGCAATCGTCAGGTAATGCGCGCCTTCTTCCAGAATATACACGCCCGTGTTGTAAGCGTCGTAGCTGGTCAGGAAGTATTCCGGCACGGAGACGGTCACCGTCTCGCTCTCGCCCGGCTGGAGCAGCTTCGTCTTCGAGAAGCCCACAAACTCCACCGCCGGCTTTTCAATGTGATTCTGCACGTCGTAGTCGGTATAGGGCTTCTGCGCGTAGACCTGCACCGCCTTCTTGCCCGCCTTGTCGCCCGTGTTGGTGACGGTGACAGTCAGCTGATACTCGGTCTTCAAGCCATCGCCGACCTTCTGCACCTGCATATCGGAGAAAGTGAAGTTCGTGTAGCTCAGCCCGTAGCCGAAGGGGTATGCGACAACGTTATTATACTGGAAATTGCCCGCGTTCGGCGTGCCCAGCACAACGTCTTCATAGCGCGTTTCCGTGTACTTGTAGCCCAGATACACGCCTTCCTGATAGACCACATAGTGGTTGTAGCTGTTGGCGTTGGCGGGATAGGTGTAGTTCTCCTGACCCTCATAGGTGTAGACACCGAAGTTGTTCTGCACCGGGTCAAGCTGATTGTCCTTCCACCAAGTGTCCGGCAGCGAACCGGACGGGTTCACCGCGCCGGAAAGCACGTCGCCCAAGGCGTACAGACCCGTCTGACCGACCGAGCCGACCCACAGCACCGCGTCCACACCGTAATCCTCTTCATCCGCGAACGCCATCGAAACCGGGTTCGCACTGTTGACGATGACGGTGATGGAGCGGATATTGCCGTCGTCCTTCATGCCCTTCAGGCCTTCCAGAACGCTCAGCTCGGCCTCGTTGAGGTGCAGATAGTCGCCGCTCTCATCGAACGTGTCCTCGATGCCGGCGCCGACGTCGTTGCCTTCACCGCCCACGCGGCCGATGACGTACACCACGTCTTCACCCTGCCCCAGGGTATCGTCATGGTTCTTTTTGACCTGCTTCCACTTGACTTCGCCGATTTCGTGGCCGTTGCGCTTCTTTTCCTCGCTCACATACCAGTTCAGCAGGGGCTTGTCCACCACGTCGAAGCCCGCGCCGGTCAGCACGTCAAGGTAGTTCGGGGCGCCGTCCGCGTCCACCGCGCCGGAGCCCGTACCGCCGTAGACGGGATCCATCGCCGTCACGCCGACGAGGGACACCTTTGCGCCCGCGGCGAGCGGCAGGACGCTGTTCTCATTCTTCATCAGCACAATGCCTTCGCCCTCGACCTCGCGAACCTTCGCGTTGCCGGCGGCTTTCAGTTCGGCCAGCGTGCTGTACTTGCTGTCATAGTAGCGGACGTAACCCTCTTCGGTCACGCCGTCCGGGAGCTTGGTAACGATTTTGGTGCTGCTCGTGCCGAGGAAGGAGTTGAGCTGCACTTCGCACTCGTTGGCGATGATACTGCCCGTGACAACCAGCGCCGTCAGGCACGCCGTGACATTCAGAAACACTTTTTTCAGCGTCCGATGCTTGGAGGTAGATTTCATAAGAATCGGGTTCTCCTTTCAAATGACGTTTATTCTGACACACGAAAAAACGCCCTGTGAGTGAATGTCAAATCACAGCGCCAATGCGGTGGCGGAGACTCTTGCGCCGGGGAAACATCGGGGGAATCAATGCGCGTAGTTGACCGCCCTGTGTCCGCCCGGCCACATTCTATCCTTATTCTATATCAAAACGGCACAAAAGTGAAGAACGTTTGTCGCACAAAGGAACACAAGCGTCGCAAGAACAAAAGATACCCAAATACGGCAGATTTTATGCCGCGAACGGAATGCAATTGACGTGAATTGACATGAATATGACGCGAGAGCACGTTTTTTTGTCTTTTCCCAATTCGCGCGGCGCGGAAACGATTTGCAACGATGGTCAAAATATGACATAATATTTCTATCCCAACGTGTGCCGTTCAGAGGCTGATGAGGAAATGCGGTTCCTCCCAGCGGAGGCGGCAAAGGTTCGTTTGGCTGCGCGGTGATGCAACAATCCCTATGCGAATAGGGCAATGGCTGCACCGTTTCTTTGCGGTGCAAAAAAATCAGGAAATCCCCTTGACAGGGCAGAAACCGGGCGAAGGCAGAAGCCGGCGTGTTCCCGGTTGATGAAAGGAGTTCATTTTCCATGAGCAATTCTACCAAGAAGGGCTTTGGCGTTTATGCGACGCTCGTCTCCGCGGTGCTGGCGATTGCGGCGGCGGTCATCTATCAGGTGATTGGCGGCAAGTTCGGCGCGACGCAGCGCGTGTGCTATGACCAGTGGGTTGTGCTGCTGCTTATCGGCGGCGGCGTGGTGTCCGGCGCGCTGGTGGGGCTGAAGAAGTACGGCGTGGCGAGCGCGATTGCCGCGTTTGCGCCGTTTGCCGCCATCTGCTTCTTTGCGCACAAGTGCTACTGGTATGTTACCGACGTGTTTGTGGCGATTGACGAAAAGGGCTTTGACCCGAATTTCCTCTGGTTTGCCGGACTGGCGCTGGGCGCGTTCATCATCGGCGAAATCGCTGTGTACACTCGCAAAGAGAAGGCTGTGTAATCCTTCGCTCCACCCGCATGGGCGGAGCCTTTTGCGTCTTTTTTGATTCTCCCAAGGAGGTTCCGACATGCGACACATCATTGAACTCAAGGACGGCTGGCAGTTCACGAATCTGGACGGGCAGACGAGCGAAGTCTCCATTCCGCACACATGGAACGCCATCGACGGGCAGGACGGCGGCGACGACTACAAGCGCGGCACATGCACTTACACGCTGACGCTTCAAAAGCCTGAATTCGACCCGGACACGCAGGAAGTGTGGATTGAATTTGACGGCGTGAATGCCTCTGCGCAGGTCAGCCTGAACGGGCAGGACGTGTGCAGCCACGACGGCGGCTACTCCACGTTCCGCGCGAACCTGACCGGGCTGCTGGCGGACGAGAACGAGCTGGTTGTCAAGGCGGACAACAGCAAGAACGACCGCGTGTATCCGCAGATGGCGGACTTCACGTTCTATGGCGGCATCTACCGCATGGTTCGTCTGCTGGTGGTGAACAAGGCGCATTTCGCGCTGGATTACCTCGGTTCGTCCGGCATCCGCGTGACGGCGACGCCCGAAGGCGCGGGCGCGAAGGTGCGCGTACAGAGCCGGGTGACGGCGGGCGACGTGGTCGTGACGCTTATTGACCGCAAGGGGCGCGTCGTTGGCACGGGCACGGGGCTGGACACGACCATCGAGATGGCGAAGGCACGCCGCTGGCATGGCGTGGAAGATCCCTACCTTTATACTGCGCGCTGTGAAGTCACGGTGGACGGCAGCGTCACCGATCGGCTGGAAATTCCCTTCGGCGTTCGCTCCTTCCGCGTGGACGAAAAGCACGGCTTCATCCTCAACGATGAGCCGTATGACCTGCATGGCGTGAGCCGCCACCAGGATCGCAAGGGCATCGGCAACGCGATCACGCGCGAGATGCACGACGAGGATATGGCGCTCATCCGCGAAATCGGCGCGACGACGCTGCGCCTGGCGCACTACCAGCACGACCAGTATTTCTACGACCTCTGCGACCGCAACGGCCTGATTGTCTGGGCGGAAATCCCCTACATCAGCAAGCACATGCCCAACGGCCGCGCGAACACCATCAGCCAGATGGAGGAACTGATTGAGCAGAACTACAATCATGCGTCCATCGTCTGCTGGGGCGTGTCGAACGAAATCACCATCGCGACGAAGGACAAGCAGGACATGCTGGACAACCACCGCCTCCTCAACGACATGATTCATCAAACAGACCCGACCCGCTTCACGACGCTGGCGTGCTACGCGATGTGCGGCCCGTTCAATAAGGTTGCGCACATCACCGACGTCGTCAGCTGGAACCTGTATCTGGGCTGGTATGTGCCGGGGCTGTTCCTCAATGACCTGTGGATTGGCTTCTGGCACCTGTGCTACCCCAAGCGCCTGCTGGGGTACAGTGAATACGGCGCAGAGGGGATGCCGAACCTGCATTCCGATCATCCGCACCGCAACGACCACACCGAGGAGTATCAGGCGGTGTACCACGAGTACATGCTGCGGTGCTTCCGGCGGCATCCGTGGATGTGGGCGAACCACGTCTGGAACATGTTCGACTTCGCGGCGGACGCGCGCGATCAGGGCGGCGAACCCGGCATGAACCACAAGGGGCTTGTTACCTTCGACCGCAAGACAAAGAAGGACAGCTTCTACCTCTACAAGGCATGGTGGAGCAGCGACCGCTTTGTGCACATCTGCTCCAAGCGCTTTGTCGACCGCTGCGGCAAAAAGACGACCATCAAGGTCTACTCCACCGATGACACCGTGACGCTGATGGTCAACGGCAAGACCGTCGGCAAAAAGACCAGCAGCGACCATGTGTTCACGTTCACCGTGCCGCTCGACGGCGATTTGGACGTGGAAGCGTTCTCGGGTCTTAAGAAAGACACGGCGCACTTCCACAAGGTGGACAAGCCGAACCCGGCGTACAAGCTCGTGAAGAATAAGAACGCCCAGAAGTCAAACTGGGTGGATAACTAAGGAGGTCACAAGAGCATGTCCAACACGACCGCGAAAAATGACGGCGTGAACCGCGCAAAACTGTATCAGCTGGCGCTCTTCCCGCTCAACAACGGCGCAACCAATGTGTACTTTGTCCTGATTCTGTCGTATGTGGCGCAGTTTGGCTCCAGTATCCTGCAGTTAGGGCTGTATGCCTCCCTGATGGTTACGATTATGCGCATCTGCGACGCCATTACCGACCCGATTATTGGCGCGCTGATGGATCGCACCAGCACCCGCTGGGGCAAGTTCCGCCCGTTCATGGTAATCGGCTCGGTTATCATGGCGATTTCCGTTATCTGCCTGTACATCCTGCTTCCGCTCGTTCCGGAAACGATGATGACGATGCGCTACATCCTGTTTACGCTGATTTACTTCGTCTGGGTCATCGGCTACACGTTCCAGACCAGCGTTACCCGCGCCGGTCAGACTGTGCTGACGAACGACCCGAATCAGCGCCCGATGTTCACCATCTTCAACACCATCGGCTCGATGCTGGGCATGGGCGTGATGCAGTTCCTAATTCCGCTGATTAAGAATGCGTATAACATCCTTGATGAGAGCGGCGCAGTCGTTGTATCCGGCTACGCGCGTCCGGAACTGTATGCGATTATTACCCCCATCGGCATCGGCGTGTCCGTCCTGCTGACGATTCTGGCGATTATCGGCATTGCCGAGAAGGATCGCCCGGAATACTACGGCATTGGCGGCAGCAAGCAGGAGAAGGTCAAGCTGTCCGAGTACATGGAAATCATCCGCAACAACAAGCCGATGAAGCGCTTGATGGTTGCGGGCGCGGGCTGCAAGCTGGCGCTGGCGATTGCCACGAACACTACCGTGCTGCTGGCGCTTTACGGCATCCTGATGGGCAACTATGACAGCCTGTATTTGCCGATGATGATTCTGGGTTACGTTTTCGCGGTGCCGTTCTTCCTGCTCAGCGTTCGCACGAGCCAGAAGAAGGGACAGAAGGCGTCCTTGCAGAAGTACGTCGGCATTGCGCTGGTTTGCTACATCGGCGTGCTGGCGCTGCTCATTGTCAGCAGCGTAAGCAACCCGAACCTGCTGCTGAGCTTCCCCTATAATGGCGGCGGCGCCATCAACCTTTACACGGTGCTGTTTATCCTCTGCTTCGGCATTGGCTACGGCGCGTACTACGCCACGGCGGATATGCCGATTCCGATGGTTGCGGACTGCTCCGACTACGAGACGTACCGCTCCGGCAAGTACATTCCCGGCATCATGGGTACGCTGTTCTCTCTGGTGGATAAGCTGGTTTCCTCTCTTGCGCAGACGTTGGTGGCGCTTATCTTCCTGTGGTGCGCGGGCTTGAGCGAACTGCCGACCGACGCGACCCCCTATTCTACGGGCATCAAGGTCGCTGTCATCATCATGTTCTGCGTCATTCCGATGCTGGCATGGGCGGCGACGCTATGGGCGATGAAGGGCTACAGCCTGACCGGCGCGAAGATGAAGGAAATTCAGACGGTCAACCGTGCACGCAAAGCGGCGGTCAATGATGGCATGACGCTCGAACAGGCGATGGATACCATCAAGACCACCGAAGACGCCGAGAAATACCAGACCACAGGCGGCAAAACCGCGGCTATGTAAGGAGGACATCCACCCATGAAAAGCTCTTTCCGCTGGTACGGGGACAGCGACCCGGTGACGCTGGATATGATTCGCCAGATTCCCGGTATGCGCTCCATCGTCTCCGCCGTCTATGATGTGAAGCCCGGCGAGGTGTGGCCGGAAGAATCCATCAAGCATTTGGTGGATGAGTGCGCGGCGCACGGGCTGATTTTCGATGTCGTCGAGTCCATCCCGGTGACGGAGGAAATCAAGCTCGGCAGACCGGAACGCGACCGCCACATTGCCAATTACTGCGAATCCATCCGCCGCTGCGCCAAGTACGGCATCAAGTGCGTGACGTACAACTTCATGCCCGTCTTTGACTGGACGCGCACGCAGCTGGACAAGAAAGCCGCCGACGGCTCGACCAGCCTCGTCATGTACTGGGATCAGATGAAGGGACTTGACCCGCTCAAGGACGACATTCACCTGCCCGGCTGGGATTCCAGCTACACGCAGGACGAGGTTCGCGACCTCATCCGCGCGTATGGCGAACTGGGCGAAGAAGGACTGTGGAAGAACATCGAGTATTTCTTGAAGCGCGTGATTCCCGTCGCGGAGGAATGCGGCGTGGTGATGGCGCTGCACCCCGATGATCCGCCGTATCCGATTTTCGGTCTGCCGCGCGTCATCACCTGCGAAGAGAACATCGACCGGTACCTGGCAATTGTGGACAGTCCCGCAAACACGATGTGCCTGTGCACCGGCTCGCTCGGCTGCTCGCCCAAGAACGACATTCCGAAGCTGGTGCGCAAGTACTCCGCGATGAAGCGCATCGGGTTCATGCACATCCGCAACGTGAAGATTCTGCCGGACACATCGTTCGAGGAAAGCGGTCATCTGACGAAAAACGGCAGCCTGGACATGAATGCGATTGTGAAAGCGCTGGTGGAAACGGGCTTCGACGGCTACTTCCGTCCCGACCACGGGCGGATGATCTGGGGCGAAGTCGGCAGCAGCGCGAAGCCGGGCTATGGTCTGTACGACCGTGCGCTGGGCAGCGCGTATATCAATGGGCTGATTGAAGCCAACGGCGGGACAATCGAGTAACGCAGGGGCGCGTGCCTGCGCCGAAGGAGTCCAGAGGGCGATTGGAAAGTCCTCTGAAAGCAGCACGCGAAACCAGTATGCAGAAGTCACCAACTCAATCGCGCGAAAGGGTCAAGGGACGAAGTCCCTTGCGGAGTCCAGAGGCAGAGCCTCTGGGTTCACCCATATCAATCAATATAAGGAGAGAAAAAACAATGATGAAATTGCCTTTGAACGTGGATTTTACCGGGAAAGTGGTCGTTGTGACGGGCGCGGGCGGCGTGCTGTGCGGCGAGATGGCACGGGCGTATGCGCAGGCGGGCGCGAAGGTTGCGTCGCTGGACTTGAATGAGGAAGCCGTGAAGAAGCTGGCGGACGAGCTGACCGCGGAAGGCTTCATCTGCAAGGGCTACAAGGCGAACGTGCTGGACGCTGAGGCGCTGGAAGCGGTGCATCAGCAGGTGCTTGCTGACCTCGGCCCGTGCGACATCCTCATCAACGGCGCTGGCGGCAACAATCCGCGCGCGACGACCGACAACGAGTACCAGCACGAAGCCAAGGAAGGGCAGAAGACCTTCTTCGACCTTGAACCCAACGGCGTGGACTTTGTGTTCAAGCTGAATTTCCAAGGCACGCTCCTGCCCACGCAGGCGTTTGCCAAGGACATGGTCGCCCGCAAGAGCGGCAACATCCTGAACATCTCGTCCATGAACGCCTACATCCCGCTGACGAAGATTCCGGCGTACTCCGGCGCGAAGGCTGCCATCAGCAACTTCACGCAGTGGCTGGCGACGCACTTCGCGGGCACGGGCATCCGCGCGAACGCGATTGCTCCCGGCTTCCTCGTCAGCAACCAGAACCGCGCGCTGCTCTTCAACGCGGATGGCACGCCCACCGCGCGCAGTGCGAAGATCCTGAACGGCACGCCCATGGGCCGCTTTGTGGACAGCAAGGAACTCCTTGGCGGCGTGTTCTTCCTCACCGATGATGAGGCGGCGTCGGCGATTACCGGCGTGGTGCTGCCGATTGACTGCGGGTTCGCAGCGTACTCCGGGGTGTAAGCCGCGAAAGTGTCTGAATTGTAAAATCTGTTTGGAATGATTGCAATTTGGCGCACAAGTGTGATATAATAAGGTCGAAAAGCGGAAATAAACCGCAGAAATGGTAAAGGAGAAAACCAAAATGAAAAAAATTCTGTCTCTGGTCATGGCGCTGGCGATGGTGCTGGGCTGCTTCGCGATGGCGGAAACCACTTCGATTCTGGACGCGGATATGGACGAACTGCTCGTCCTCGACCGTGAATCCAGCCTGAACGACTGGGAAGGCGAATGGGTGCTGGTTGCGGCGTATATCACCGCCGATTTCGCTGAGGAATACGACGTGGAACAGTCCGGCCTGCTGGCTGTGCCGGAAAACGCGGCGACGCTGACCATCACCGCGCTGAAGGACGCGACCGCGAACGACAAGGAACTGGGCACGATGGTGGACGTGGCGTCCTATATCCACGACCACACCTACGACCTGTCCGGCGAACTGACTTTCTCCGACGAGGACAGCTACACGGTCAAGAGCGCGTGGGACGAATGGGCGAACAACGTCATCGCGAAGGTGGACTATGACCCCGAAGCGTCCTACAACCGCGGCCCCGCCAAGACCCACGTCAAGGGCGACGACGACACCGTTCGTTTCGCGGACATGACTGGCGTGGAAATCGAGGACATGGAAACGATGAAGTACATCGGCATGACCACGTCTGGCTATCTGGTGCTGTGCTACTCTGACGACAACCTCGCCAAGAAGGACGGCGACATGGGCGTTGGCTACATCTTCGCGCGTGTCGAAGCTGAATAATTCCCCTCGAAATACAAAAGAGCCATCCAATGCGGGTGGCTCTTTTGCAAATTCACAATTCGACAGGAACTTTCCGCATACACCTTGCAATCGGCGCGAAAATCTGCTATAATTGCACGGATAACCCGAAACGACAGGAGGGCTAAACGTGCGAGTGCTGCTCAAGGACGGTTCTGTCTTGGAACAGGGCAAGTGGAAGCAAACCGATGTGGCAATTGAAAACGGCGTCATTGTCGCCCGTGGGGAACAACTTTCCTTTCCGGCAGAGAAAGTGTTTGATTGCCGTGGATTTGCCCTTTTTCCCGGCTTTGTGGATGTGCATGTGCATCTGCGTGAGCCGGGATTTTCTTATAAGGAGACCATTGCGACCGGCAGCGCGGCGTGTGCGCATGGCGGATATACGACCGTCTGCGCGATGCCGAATTTGAATCCTGCGCCGGACAGCTCGGAGCATCTGGCAGTGGAGGAAGCGCTGATTCAAGGCGAAGCGGTTATTGATGTGCGCCCGTACGCGTCCATCACGATGGGGCAGAAGGGCGAGGGCGAACTGACCGACATGGCGGCGCTGAGCGGGCGCGTCTGCGGCTTCTCCGACGACGGACGCGGGGTCAAAACCGCCGAGACGATGCGCGAAGCCATGCAAAAGTGCAAGGCGGCGGACAGCATCATTGCGGCGCACTGCGAGGACATGAGCTGGATTCCCGCAGGCGGCGCGATTCATGACGGCGCGTTCGCAAAGGAACACGGCATTCCGGGCATTCCGTCCGAAAGCGAATGGAAGCCCATTGAGCGCGACATTGCCCTCTGCCGCGAAACCGGCTGCCGCTACCACGTCTGCCACGTCAGCACGAAGGAATCCGTCGCGCTGATTCGTCAGGCGAAGGCGGAGGGAGTCAACATCACCTGCGAAACCGGGCCGCACTATCTGCTGCTGTGTCAGGATGACTTGCAGGACTTGGGGCGCTTCAAGATGAATCCGCCGCTTCGTAACAAGGATGACCAAGAGGCGCTGCTGGCAGGCCTGCTCGACGGCACAATTGACATGATTGCCACCGACCACGCGCCGCATTCCGCCGAGGAAAAGGCGAAAGGGCTGCGCGGGTCTGCAATGGGCGTCGTCGGGATTGAAACGGCGTTCCCGCTGCTGTACACCTATCTGGTGGAGACAGGGAAAATGCCGCTGGAAATGCTGATTGACCGCATGGCGGACGCGCCGCGCCGCCGCTTCCGCATTGATGGCGGGATGCAGGTGGGCGACAAAGCCGCTGTGACCGTGTTTGACCTGCACGCGCGGGAGAAGATTGACCCGAACACCTTCCTCTCCAAGGGGCGCGCAACCCCCTTTGAGGGCTGGGAGGTTCATGCCGTATGCCGACTGACCGTCTGCGGCGACAAGATTGCGTATAACGCGCTGAGCCGGAAGGAGTAACAACATGCGCTTTGCCATCAAGCAGAATACCCCGCTGACATCGTGCGTCTACCGCATGGTGCTTCAGGGGGACACATCCGCCATCACCGCGCCGGGGCAGTTCGTTCAGGTGCAGGTGCCGGGCTTCTACCTGCGCCGCCCGATTTCCGTCTGCGACTGGGACAATGAGACGCTGACGCTGGTCTACAAGGTCGTCGGCAACGGCACGGACGCCATGTGCCGCATGAGTCCCGGCACGGAACTCGATTTGCTGACCGGGCTGGGCAACGGCTTCGACATCACCCGCTGCGGGGAGCGTCCGCTGCTGATTGGCGGCGGCGTGGGGCTTCCGCCGATGGTGGGGCTGTGCCGCTGCCTTATGCAAGCGGGCAAGCACCCGACCGTGCTGGCGGGGTTCAATACGGCAGACGAGGTGTTCCTGCGCGAGGATGTGGAGAAGCTCGGCGCGCCGTTTGTGCTGGCGACGATGGACGGCTCGGCGGGCATCAAGGGGCTTGTGACGGACGCGCTGCCGGAAATCGACTTCACCGATATCTGCGCGTGCGGGCCGCTGCCGATGCTCAAGGCGATTATGAACGCGGACGACCATCCGGCACAGCTGTCCTTCGAGGAGCGCATGGGCTGCGGCTTCGGCGCGTGCATGGGCTGCACGGTCAAGGTCAAGGGCGGCTACAAGCGAATCTGCAAGGACGGTCCGGTGCTGGTGCGAGAGGAGGTCATCTGGTGAGCAGCAAGGATTTGCGCGTTACCCTGTCCGGCGTGACGCTGGACAACCCGGTCATTCCCGCCAGCGGCACATACGGCTTCGGGCAGGAATTTACCCCGTATTACGACATCAACATCTTAGGCAGCCTGTCCTTCAAGGGCACAACGGCGGAAAGCCGCTTCGGCAACCCAACGCCGCGCATTGCGGAATGCCCGAACGGGATGCTGAACTCCGTCGGCCTGCAGAATCCCGGCGTGGAGCACGTCATCGCGCACGAACTGCCCGCACTGCGGAAAATCTTCCATAAGCCGATTATCGCCAACATCAGCGGTTTCTCGGTGGAGGAATACGTTCACTGTGTCGAGCTGCTGACGAAGGAAGAGCAGGTTGAAATTCTCGAAATCAACATCTCCTGCCCGAACGTGCGGCACGGCGGCATGGCGTTCGGTACGAACCCCGACGCGGCGGCGGAAATCACCCGCGCCGTCAAGCAAGTGGCGACGAAGCCTGTCTACATGAAGCTGTCGCCGAACGTGACAGACATTGTGTCCATCGCGAAAGCGTGCGAAGAGGCGGGCGCGGACGGCTTGTCGCTCATCAACACCTTGCTGGGGATGCGCATTGACCTCAAGCGCCGCCGCCCTGTGCTGGCGAACGTCATGGGCGGCTACTCCGGGCCGGGTGTGTTCCCGGTCGCGGTGCGCATGGTGTATCAGGTGACGGGCGCGGTCAGCATCCCGGTCATCGGCATGGGCGGCATCAGCAGCGCGCAGGACGTCATCGAGATGATGATGGCGGGCGCGAAGGCGGTGCAGGTCGGCGCGGCGAACCTCGCTGACCCGTACGCGTGCAAGAAAATCATCGACGATCTGCCGCGCGAAATGGAGCGCCTCGGCATTGAACGCTTGTCGGATATTCAACGAGTATAATGAAGGAGGACTTTCACCATGGCGAAGGATGTTATCATTGCCCTCGACTTTGAAAACAAGGAAAAGACGCTCGCGTTTCTTGACCAGTTCACGGGGCGTAAGCCGTTTGTGAAAATCGGCATGGAGCTGTTCTATGCCGAAGGCCCGGACATTGTGCGCGAAATCAAGGCGCGCGGACACAAGATTTTCCTTGACCTGAAGCTGCACGACATTCCGAACACCGTCAAAAAGGCGATGAAGGTGCTCTCGAAGCTGGATGTGGACATGACGAACCTGCACGCGGCAGGCACGATTGCCATGATGGAAGCCGCGAAAGAGGGCTTGACGAAGGAAGACGGCTCCTGCGGCGTGCTGCTGGCGGTGACGCAGCTGACCTCGACGAGCGAAGAGCGGATGCAGCAGGAGCTGCTCATCAATGCGACGATGCCGGAGACGGTGAAGAAGTACGCACAGAACGCGAAAGCGGCGGGGCTGAGCGGCGTAGTCTGCTCGCCGCTGGAAGCTGCCTTGGTGAAGGAAGCCTGCGGTCAGGATTTCCTGACGGTGACGCCAGGCATTCGCTTTGCCGACGGCGACGTGGGGGATCAGGTGCGCGTGATGACGCCGGCAAAGGCGCGGCTGGGCGGCAGCGACTACATTGTGGTCGGGCGGCCGATTACGGCGGCGGCGGATCCGGTGGCGGCATATGAGCGGTGCGTGAAGGAATTCTTGGGTGAGTAAGCTGGGGTTCCTTTTGTAACTGATTGATATTGTTGCAGTGGAATCGCCTCTGCGGAGGCGACCAAAGGGCAATGAAAACAGACGAAGTCTGCGATCGCCCTTTGGAAACCTTCGGCGCCGCTACTTTTGGGGTTTCCCATGCTCAATTTGAACCGAAGGTTCATAGGATAAACACGCGGGCACTGCCTGAAAGTGTCACCAACTGAATCGCGAAAAGGGTGTCGAGAGGGTCGAAGACCCTTCGCGGGTGCAGGGCAGAGCCCTGCCGGAGTCCAGAGGCAGAGCCTCTGACGTCTCCCTATAAGTAAGAAAGGAAGTATTGCTCTATGAATCAGAATGTCGAAAAGATGATTGCGAAGGATTTGCTGTCGATTTCCGCGGTGTTTCTGCGGCCGGATGAACCGTTCACTTGGGCGAGCGGGATTAAGTCGCCGATTTACTGCGACAACCGCCTGACGCTGACTGCGCCTGCCGTCCGCACGGACGTGGAAACGGCGCTGAAGGCGGTCATCGAGGAGTATTACCCGGATGTGGAGGTGCTGATGGGCACGTCCACGGCGGGCATTGCGCACGCTGCCATCACCGCGCACCTGATGAACCTGCCGATGGGCTATGTCCGTTCGGGGCATAAGGATCACGGGCGCGGAAACCAGATCGAGGGCAAGCTGGAGAAGGGACAGAAGGTCGTCGTCGTCGAAGACCTGATTTCCACCGGCGGCTCTGTGCTGGAGGTCGTGGACGTGCTGCGCGAAGCCGGCGCGGAGGTTCTCGGCGTGGCATCCATCTTCACCTACGGAATGCAGAAGGGGCTTGACCGTCTGGCAGCGGCAAACGTCATCAACCACAGCCTGTCCAACTTCGACACGCTGTGCGAAGTCGCGGCGGAAGAAGGGTACATCAAGCCTGAGGACATTGCCCGCCTGAAGAAGTTCCGCCAGAATCCCTCGGACGAAAGCTGGATGAATGGGTAATACGCTTCTCAGCGTTCGCTGAAAAGCGTATTGGAATGCCAACCAAAGGAGGAAACCACATGCTGGATATTCAGCACCTGACGCGCCGGTATCAAAATAAGCTGGCGGTGTCGGATTTGTCCCTGACCTTCGAGAAGGGGAAAACGTATGCGCTGCTGGGCCCGAATGGGAGCGGCAAAACGACGCTGATGAAGATGATTGCCGGGTTGACGAAGCAGACCAGCGGCGAAATCACACTCGATGGCATCCCGGTCGGGCCGGAAACGAAGAAGCATATCGCCTACATGCCGACGGAAAGCTACTTTTACTCCTATATGAGCATCGCGGACGCAGGCAAGTACTATGCGGATTTCTTCGAGGACTTCGATGAAAGGCGGTACGAGGAAGCCCTTCAGCGCATGGAGCTGAACCCGAAGGACAAGATTCGCACGCTCTCCTCCGGCATGAACGCCAAAGTCCGCCTTGCGCTCACCCTCAGCCGCGACGCGCAGGTGATGATGTTTGACGAGCCGCTCAACGGCGTGGACATTCTGACACGCAAGCAGGTGGTGGATGAAATCATCCGCAACCGCGAAAACGGACGTACCATGATTATCTCCACCCACTTGGTGGACGAGCTGAATGCGTATATCGACGTCGCCATCTTCATGAAGAACGGCGTCTTGGGGCGCATCGGCGACCGTGCGGCGCTGGAAGAGAAGCATGGCTCGCTGACGAACCTGTATCTGTCGATTTACGGCGGAAAGGAGGAAGAGAAGCATGTGGAAGCTGCTCAAGTATGAGTTCCGCCGCGCCCGCACGTCGCTGCTGACGGTGCTGGGCGTGATTGCGGTCTTGGAAATGTACTTCCTCATTTCGCTGGGCGTTGACCATATGGAGCACGTCGTCATTGCGGCGGTGCTGATGATGTTTGCGACCTACGGTGCGGCGGTGTACATCTTCGTCCGCGGTGTGGCAAGCTATGCGAGTGAACTGAAAGCAAAAAGCGCGTACCTTATCTTTATGACGCCCAATTCCGGGCTGAAAATCATGGGCAGCAAGTACCTGTACACGTTTGTCAACGGCATCCTGCTGGGCGGCGTGTGCGGCGCGCTGGGTGCGCTGGATTTGTCGCTCATTATGATGCACGAGGACGACTGGCAGAGCTTCCTGCGCATGATGGACATCTTCCTGCGGGTGAATCAGGGCGTTCAGACCGGACAGATTGTGCTGGCGGTTGCGTTCTATCTGGTGTTGATGCTGCTGTCGCTGCTGACGTTCTTCGCGATGGCGTATTTCGCCATCACCCTCAGCCACACACTATTCCGCGACAAGAAGTGGCGGACGTGGGTCGCGCTGCTGATTTTCATCGGCGTGTACTGGGGGCTGAGCTATTTGCAGGGGCTGCTGCCGAACCCGGTGGAAAACCTCGTCTTTAACACAATGTATGACCCGAACGCGGAAATCACGGTAACGACGTTTGCGGACATGATTCCGCAGATGGTGCCGTATGCCCTCTACGACTTGGCGATTGTGCTGCTGAGTCTGTTCGGGTGCGGCTGGATGCTGGACAAAAAGGTATCCCTCTGATAGATAGAAAGGGGCTTTGCGCTTGCGTCATTTGATTGACATTACTGATTTGTCGGTGGACGAAATCGAGAGCATTCTGGATCTGGCGGACAAAATGAAGGCGAATCCGGCGGCATACCGAGACACGATGCACGGGCGGATTCTGGCGACGCTGTTCTTTGAGCCGAGTACGCGCACGCGGCTTTCGTTTGAATCGGCGATGCTGTCGCTGGGCGGCAGCGTGCTGGGCTTCTCGTCGGTGGATACGTCGTCGGCGACGAAGGGCGAAAGCCTGATGGACACCATCCACACGGTCAGCTGCTACTGCGACATCATCGCCATGCGTCACCCGAAGGAAGGCGCGCCGATGGCGGGAACGCTGACCTCGCGTGTGCCGATTATCAACGCGGGCGACGGCGGACACAATCACCCGACGCAGACGCTGACCGACTTGCTGACGATTCGCACGGCGCGCGGCGAACTGGGGCATGTGACCATCGGCATGTGCGGCGACTTGAAATTCGGGCGCACGGTGCACAGCCTGATTGGCGCCATGAGCCGCTATCCGGGCGTGGAGTTTGTGCTGATTTCGCCGCCGGAACTGCGCGTGCCGGCATACATCACGCAGAAGCTGGCAGATGATGGCATCCCCTTCCGCGAGGTGGAGACGATGGAGGAGGTTATGCCCGAACTGGACGTGCTGTACATGACGCGCGTGCAGAAGGAGCGCTTCTTCAACGAGGCGGACTACATTCGCCTGAAGGACACTTACATTCTTGACCCGGACAAGCTGAAAACGGCAAAGCCCGATATGGCGATACTGCACCCGCTGCCCCGCGTGAACGAGATTTCCACCAAGGTGGACGCTGACCCGCGCGCCATGTACTTTGAGCAGGTGCGCAACGGGCGTTTTGTGCGCATGGCGCTGATTTCGACGCTGCTGGAGGGATTGTATGAAGATTGACGCGATTCACCGCGGCATTGTGCTTGACCACATCAAGGCGGGCCGCGCGATGGACATTTACCGCTATCTGCATCTGGACGAGCTGCAATGCCCGGTCGCCATCATCAAAAATGCCCGCAGCGAAGCCATGGGGCTGAAGGACATCATCAAGATTGACGACGAAATCGACATTGATTTGGATGTCGTGGGCTTTGTTGACCCCGGCACGACGGTGAACATCATCAAAGACGGCGTGGTGGTGGAAAAGAAGCGCTTGGAGCTTCCCGAACGCTTGGTGAACGTCATCCGCTGCAAGAACCCGCGCTGCATCACGACCGTTGAACCTTCCCTCGACCAGGTCTTCCGCCTGACCGACCGCGCCCGCCGCATCTACCGCTGCATCTACTGCGACGCGGAAAGAAAGCCGAAGTAAGGGGGAGGGGGAGGCGAAGGGGCGTTGCCCCTTAAACTCCACCAGAGGCTCTGCCTCTGGACTCCGCAAGGGAGAATGAAACGGGACGAAGTCCCCTCCCTTGACCCTTCCGCGCGATTGGGTTGGTGACACTCTCAGGCGATGACCGCGTGTTTATCCGGGAGACCCTTGCGAATTGTAACAATTTCCAGCCCATTCTTGCGAAAACACAGGAAATATGCTATGATACTCCTACCACAAGGAGGTCATCATGAAGAAATTGCTTGCATTGGCAGCCGCCATCACCCTGCTCTGCACCGCCGCCCTCGCGGAATTTGACTTCTACGCCCTCAAGGATACCCCCGACGCCATGACCTATACTGTTCCCGGTACGGCGGACACGGTCGTGCGGCCGGCGCTTGCCCCCTATCAGGGCGAATTCGGCGAGGATGAACTCGTCGCGTACCTTGACTACATCATCCTCCCCGATGAAGAGGTTGCGACGTTCCGGCTTTGCCTGTCACTTTCGATGTTCGATTCCTTTCAGGCGGATGAAGTGCGCGTGACAGTAGACAAAAAGTGCTACACGTTCGCCGTCAAACCCGCCATCACCGACTACGACGGGATTTTCATGGAGGACTACACGCTTGTGCTGTCCAGCGAGAGCTTTCCCATCGTAACGGCGCTGTCGAAGGCGAAAAACGCCACGACGATGCAGGTCGTATTCGTCAACACGATGGACGGCGCAGAGCGGGCAGGCAGCGTGGAGATTCCCAGTGTGGACGTGAAAACCCTGCTGACCCGCTACAATGACTTAGGCGGCAGCAAGCAGGATTTGTCCGTGCTGATGGACAAGTACCCCTGCACGGTGGAAAAAGCGAAATAAGCCACGGTAACGGCATAAAAATTCCCCCGACTTGCGTTGACAGGTCGGGGGATCGTGTTGTACGCCCGCCATGGGCAATAGCTTGGTGGTGAAAGTCCACTACACGCTTG
>ERZ772855.57-NODE-57-length-134317-cov-9.295877_pt1 | contig 134317 bp, 128 predicted proteins | sample MGYA00511900_ERZ772855 | MGnify/ENA primary metagenome ERZ772855 (study PRJEB29015, sample SAMEA2737701) | human gut metagenome | biome: human gut; feature: human-associated habitat; material: faeces | place: China | collected 2012 ... | reverse complement strand
TCAGGGATTTTTATCCCTTAATCCCCTATTTTTCGCTTGCACCTTTACTCCCATTGACGGGGCGGTTTGAAGGGGAATGCGGAACATGAACGTGGCCAAGTAACGGCGTTCACCGTTCAGCGCATGGGAAGGCGGCGTTTTCTGAAACAGAAGCCGACGGTAAAAGTAACCAGAGTTCCGATGGTAACGCGCCACGGAAATGCTATTTCCGGAACATATTGTTGCCAGCCGGAGGGCAGAGGGATGAGTTCCGTCAGTAAAGCGATGACAAAGAATCCTGCCGCCATGGCAATGATGTTTCCTGAGTCGCTGCCTCTGGTGCGGGTCAGCATTCCCAACAGGAAAATGCCAAGCAGGGAGCCATAGGTATAGCCGAAAATGCCCAGGGCTATTTGGATGATGCGGACTTCCGGGTGATGCACCACATACCACGCTGTGATGGAACCCACGAGGATGAGCAGCAGGGAGAAAACGACCGTTCCCCAGCGCACGCACCGGAGCAGCTGCCGTTCCGTGGCTTCCGGTTTGAATATCCCCTGGTACCAGTCCTTGGTGGCGGTAGTCGCCAGGGAGTTTAGAGCCGTGGAGAGGGAGCCCATGGCCGTCGCCAGAAGTCCGGCGATCAGCAGCCCGCGGATGCCGTTGGGAAGTTCATGGATGATGAAGTAGGGAAACACATGCAGCTGCGGCGTGTCTGCAGGGAGGTTTGCCGGGTTGTATTGGTAGAAGACATAGAGAAGAATGCCCGTGAAGAGGAAAATGATGACGATGGGGAAGTCCAGCAAGCCGGATACGATGACTGCACGCGTTCCCGCCTTGCTGTTTTTTGCCGCCAGCATGCGCTGCACCATGTCCTGGTCCGTGCCATGCGTAGCCATGGTGATGAAGGTTGCTCCCAGGAAGGCTGCCCACACCGTGTATTCCTGGCCCAGCACGCGGGCGCCTTGTTGGAGGAAGTCCAGGCCTTCTCCGGTTCCCCAGGAGAAGAATTTCCAATCGTCTCCGCCATTCATGGCGGCGGAGATGGAGCTCCACCCTCCGGGGATATGGGAGAACAGTACCCACAGGGCGGAAAGCATGGAGACTCCCAGAACGACGGCCTGGAGGACGTCCGTCCAGACGACGGCTTTCAATCCTCCGATCGCGGTATAAATTGTCGTGGCGACGGAGATGGCAACCAGGGCGGCAATGTAGAGCAGGACAATCTGGTCGGCGTCTGCCGTGACGCCTGTCAGGAACTGGTAGGCAATGACCAGCAGAATGCCCGCGAAATAGAGCCTGGTTCCGCTGGCGAGCACCCGGCTGATCAGGAAGACCATGGAGGCTGTCCGCCGCGTCAGGAGCCCGAATCTTTTTTCCAGGTATTCATAGATGGAAACAACCTTGTAGTCATAATAGGGCTTGAGAAAGAGCCTGCCGACGATGATGCGGCCCAGGATGGTGCCGATGCAGAGCTGGGCGTATGTGAAGTTGCGGGTATGGTACCCTTCTCCGGGAGCCCCCAGGAAGGTGGCCGCGCTGATTTCCGCCGCCAGGATAGAGGCCAGAATAGCCCACCAGGGCAGGGAGCGGTTGCCCAGGGCATAGTCTGTCAGGGAGTTTTGCTTTCGTCCCGCATAAATGCCAATGCAGAAGATAGCAAGAAAGTAAATGACGATGACGAAAAGGTCCGTGAGCATGCCTGGAAAGAGAAGGCCTTTTCCGGAATGGAAATTCCGGAAAAGGCCCCGGGCTTAATGAAAGGGTCAGGAGTGGCTCTTGTGCTCCAGCGCGGCTGAAACCAGGCCGGAAAAGAGCGGGTGGGCCCGGTTGGGAGCGGACTGGAATTCCGGATGGTACTGGCAGGCGATGAAGAAGGGATGATCGGGAAGTTCCACGACTTCCACCAGTCCGTGTTCGTCATTGACGGCGCTGATGACCAGCCCCGCGTTTTCCAGTTCGTCGCGGTAGGCCGGGTTGAATTCGTACCGGTGGCGGTGGCGTTCCGTAACGCTGTCCTTGCCGTAAAGCTTGTGCGCCAGCGTTCCGGGCTGGATCAGGGCCTTGTAGGCGCCCAGGCGCATGGTGGCTCCCATGGCCTTGATGCCTTTTTGCTCTTCCTGGAGGCTGATGACTGGGTGGGTGGTTTTCTGGTCGAATTCCGTGGAGTTGGCGTCATCCATGCCGCAGATGTGGCGTGCGTACTCAATGACGGCCACCTGCATGCCCAGGCAAATGCCCAGGAACGGGATTCCTTTGGTGCGCGCGTATTCCACCGTCTGGATTTTTCCTTCAATGCCGCGGTCTCCAAAGCCGCCCGGCACCAGAATGCCGTCCACGGAGCCAATCATGGCCTCCGCGCCCTTTTCCTCAATTTCTTCCGCGTCTATCCGGAGAATTTCCACGCGGGCGTCATTTTCCGCACCGGCGTGAGTGAAGGATTCATAGATGGATTTGTAGGCGTCCTGGAGAGCGATGTATTTACCTACTACGGCAATCCTGATGGAGTGGCTGGGGCTGATGACCCTGCCGACGTAACGCTGCCAGTCCGCCAGATTGGGCGCCGGAACGTCCAGTCCCAGCCGCCTGGTGACAATGCGGTCTATTTTATCCTGGCTGAGATCCAGGGGGCATTCGTAGATGGTGTTTTTGACGTCGCGGAAGGCAATGACGTTTTTGGCTTCCACGTTGCAGAACATGGCGATTTTGCGGCGTTCGTCTTCACTCATGTCGTATTCCGTCCGGCAGATGATCACGTCCGGCTGGATGCCGATTTCCCGGAGCTTGGCGACGGATTGCTGGGTGGGCTTCGTTTTCATTTCCCCGGCGGCCTTGATATAGGGGAGCAGGGTGACGTGAATGAAGCAGACGTTGTCACGGCCCACTTCCAGGGCGAATTGGCGCAGGGCTTCCAGGAAAATGTGGCCTTCCATGTCCCCGACCGTGCCGCCGATTTCCGTGATGATGATGTCCACGTCTGATTTTTCCGTGACTTCATAGAGGCGGTTTTTGATTTCATCCGTGACATGCGGAATGTATTGAACCGTTTTTCCCAGATAGTCTCCCCGGCGTTCCTTCCGCAGCACGCTTTCAAAGACCTGTCCGGAAGTGAGGTTGTTGAGCCGGGAGAGGCTGCAATGGACGAAGCGTTCGTAATGGCCCAGGTCCAGGTCCGTTTCCGCTCCGTCGTTCAAGACGTACACTTCCCCGTGCTGGAACGGGCTCATCGTTCCGGGGTCCACATTCAGGTAGGGGTCGAATTTTTGAAGGGTTACCTTGAGTCCGCAGCGTTCCAGCAGCGTGCCGATGGATGCCGCCGCCAGTCCTTTGCCGAGAGAGGAGACAACACCGCCTGTGACGAAGATATATTTCATGATTTGCTTCCTAGTGTATGTTTAATAAGATTTGTTCCACCTGTTCCGCCTGTTCCGGCGTATCCACGCCCACACTGACGTGGTCCGTCAGGATGACCCGGATTCTGGCCCCGTTTTCCAGTGCGCGCAGTTGTTCCAGGGATTCCGTCTGTTCCAGGGGGGTCGGGGCCCAGCGCACATAGTTTTCAAGGAAGTCGCGGCGGTAGGCGTAAATACCCAGATGGCGCAAAGGCGGTGCTACGCGGGGGTGGCGGGCATAGGGAATGACGGAACGGGAGAAGTACAGGGCGTCTCCGTTACGGGCAAGGGCCACTTTGACAATGTTCGGGTTGTCCAGATCCTCCCGGGTGCTGATGGGGCAGGCGACGGTGGCCATGGAGAGGGCTTCGTCCGAGACCAGGGCTTCCGCCAGCCTGTCAATCAGGGCCGGGTCAATGAGAGGTTCGTCCCCCTGAATATTGACGACATGGGTGGCGGCAGGGAAGGAACGTACCGCTTCCGCCAGGCGGTCACTGCCGCTGGGATGGTCCGGAGAGGTCATGATGGCCCTGGCTCCAAAGGATACGGCGGCGTCAAAAATGCGCTGGTCGTCCGTGGCGATGGCGATGGCGTCCAGGCGGGAACAGCGGCAGACGCGTTCCCATACGTGCTGGACAAGAGGTTTTCCTGCAATGGGATGAAGGGGCTTGCCCGGAAATCTGGAGGAACCCCAGCGTGACGGAATGAGGCCGATGATATGATGGGAAGTATCTGCTGCCATGGGAAAAGGAACCGCCCCGAAAGGTAGCAACTCCCTTTGAATTAGTCCAGCCTCAAGCATAGGGGACGCCTGTTTTTCCCGGGAAGGAACAGTCAGCCGGAAATGGATGCCGTTGCGGCGGCTTGCCGTTTTTCCTGCGTTTTCCGGATCATGAGCGGCATGTATTCCTTGCGGACATGGAGAGATACATAGAGGCCCTCCCTCTTGGCGCAGGAGTAGAGTACTTTGATGATGGCCAGGGATATGATGTCCATCGCAATAGTGATGCTTTCCCCAAAGATCAGGAAAAAGAAGATTGGTTTGGTGAAATAGACGGCGGAAACATACAGGATGCCGAGCTTGTATTGATGGTTGCGGTAAATTCTACTGACGATCCATGCGTAGGTCATGCCAACGACGGACAGGATAAGGTACAGGGAAATCCCTATGTAGCCGAGCGTTTGAATCGTGGAAATGGGGCCGCTGTGCCATTGGCCGTTCCACGCAAAGGCGCTTTGGTCTTTGCTCAGGTTGTAGGCTTCTTCATATACATTGGCTTTCACGATGCTGATGTCCCGTGAAAAGCCGTCTCCGAATATTTTGTCCTGAATAAAGTGTTCACGGTCATCCAGAGCCCAGCTCCACATTTCAAAGCGCCAGTTGATGGAGTCTTCGGCGTTTGCCTTGGCTTGCGCGCTGACGTCCAGGAAAGGAACGGCTGAGAGGGTGCGCTGGATGCCGAAAGGCAGAGAATGGAGCATGCCCGCAGAGGAGAGCAGCAAGAGCAATAGCACTCCGAGGACGGGAGCCAGAAGGCAGAAGAACCATCTTCTGTAAATTAGGGATATGGTGAAGAACAGGAACAGAACCTGGGCCATGGCGGAGCGAAATCCGCTTAACAGGATGCCAACGGTTCCAAGAAGAAGCAACGCCCCCCACCAGGGACGTTTGATCATCTGCCACACGGAGTAGTTGATGATGAGCAGCTGCATCACCAAGATAGAAATTCTGAGGAAGGAAGAGTTCCGGGAGTTTTCGGAGAGTGTGCCTGCGGAGCCCGCGCTCGCGGCGAGATCCGCCCCGGCGCTATCCGGAGAAAGGAGGCTCCGGGCGGTTAGGATAAGGGTAAAAACGATGGTCAGGAAAACAGCCCATTGAAGCACCTTGCCCAGTTCATGGCTGGTCGTTTTTAACGAGGACAGGCAGAGATAGGCCAGGAGGGCCTGGAGGAAAAGGATGTATCCCTTGCCTCCGTAGTAGTCTTCCAGCACATCCAGCCCCAGAGCGAAAGGGTGGCTCAGGAAGATGTAGCCCACATGCATGAACAGCACGAGGACGACAGCGTCCAGAAGGGGGGCGGAATTCCACGTCAAGCTTGAACGCCTGAGCATGGCGTTCCACAAGTAACAAGGAAGGGTTATTCCGTAAGCAAGGAGGGGAGCGTAATCCCTTAAGGAGGGGATGGGGAGGAAAAGAATGGGTATCAGTATCCACAGATACCACACTTTTCCCTTCATCAGGAATAAGGCGGCCAGGATAAAGGGGGAAACAGCCAGAACTATAGAAAGGGGATCGCCGTCCGCCGACATGATGCCGCCTATGATGGCTAAAAGAATGGCAACGACTGAAACCAGTACAATTTTAAATAAGTTACCATTCATAGGGCTACCCGTTATTCCCGAATAAAAAACAGTAGCGGGAAAGAGAGATGGATGGTGGAGTATAGGGGATTCGAACCCCTGACCTTCTCATTGCGAACGAGACGCTCTACCAACTGAGCTAATACCCCGTGGGAAATACCGGAAAGAATTTAGTTCATCCCGCGTTTGAAAGCAAGCGGAATTCGTCAGGAAAGGCAAATAAGAAGGAAGATGCCGCCTTTCCTCATCTCGTGCGGGTGTTTCATGACTGCCGGAGGCCGTCCGCAGGGAAGATGGCTATTTCCGGGAACGCCCGGCTTTTACGGGAAAGGAGGAACGCCCCGGTCTGGAAGCCGGAGGGCCTGCGGGAATGTTCAGGTGTAAAGGCAGGCGGACCTGATGTTTCCGATTTTTGCGAAGGCCCGTTTGCCGGAATTGGAGCGTCAGCGGCCCTGCTTGTTTTTAATGCGGTTTCTGAGATGGGCTTCTTCAAAAAGGCCGTCCATGTATAATCCCACGGCTTGAGCTTTTCTGAGACTCCGGGCTGCATCCCTCAGGGCCGGAAGCGCTTCTTCATAGGATGGCATTTTTCCTTTTTTAACAGGGGATGCTTCCACAAGGTGCCACCCCCACCGGCTTTTGAGAAGTACCGGCCTGTTGTCCGGGACGTCTGCCAACGCCAGCCCCAGGGTTTCCTTGGCGCGGGCGGGGCTTATCCAGCCGAGTTCCCCGCCGGCGGGAGCGGAACGTTCGTCTTCACTGAATTCCCTGGCGAGCCGGGAGAAGGATTCCCCTGCCTTCAGCCGCTCCAGCAGCGTTTCCGCGGTTTGCCGGACCTGGGCTTCTTCCCTGTTCAGGGTAGCCAGGAAGATGTGCCTGGTTTTCCGCAGATCAGGAGGGGTGAGCTGGTCCCGGATCAGGTTGTAGTAGGTTTTCAGGTCTTCGTCGGACGCTTCAGCCGCCTGGGCGGTTGCCCGGTAGAGCTGTTCCGTTTGTTTGAGCCTGGCCGCTATTTTTTTTTGAAATTGTTCCTGCGTCAATTTCTGGCCATGCAGGGTTTTCAGGTATTGTTCCGTGTCTCCGTCAAAACGGGACCGGATTTGTTCCACGGCGCGTGCCGCTTCCGCGTTGCGGTTGGGGAGCTGGAGGTCATTGACGCTGGTTTTCAGGCGCAGAAGGGAGGAACCGATCAGGTCATACCTGGCCCGCGGAGCCAGGTCGCCGGGGATGTCCGGTTCATGAGTAAGTTTGATCCCGCCTTCCATATCCAGCACGGGAGGCTGGCGCAGCATTTTCAGTTCCGTAATTCTTCGGGAAAGCTGGTTGGCGGTGACGGGTTCCCCGTACACTTCCGCTATCCGGGCGGAGTTGTCTCCTGGCGGCCCCGGCAACGGTTTCAGGTACGCGTCCATCCTGCCGGCCAGAAAGCCGTGCCAGATAAACAAGTCTCCCACCAGATAGAGCAGGAAGGCTCCATAAATCACAAGCCTGAGCGTGAATTTTCCAGTGGGAGACATGGCAGGAGAAGGAGGGCAAAGAGCTTAGTTTCCGCCGCCGGAGTCTGCCAGGCGGGCGGATTCCGGAGGAAGGAAGTTGCGGAATCTCTTCTTTTCAATGCACTTCATGTAGGCTTCTTCCGGGGAGACGATGCCCTGTTGGAGTTTTTGCCAGATGGCGTCATCCATGAATTGCATGCCCATGGCCTTGCCGCCGACGATGACGTCAGGGATTTTCTGCGTGGCGCCTTCACGGATGATGGCCGCCACGGCCGGCGTGGCAAAGAGAATTTCATTGACGGCTACGCGTCCCGGTTTGTCGCTGCGCTTCATCAGGAGCTGCGCCACGACGCCGCGGAGGGAACCCGCAAGCATGGTGCGCACCTGGGATTGCTGGTCGGACGGGAATACGTCAATGATACGGTCAATGGTTTTGCTGGCGTTGTTCGTGTGCAGGGTGCCGAATACCAGAAGGCCGGTTTCTGCCGCCGTGAGCGCCAGGGAGATGGTTTCCAGGTCGCGCATTTCACCCACCAGCACGATGTCGGAGTCTTCACGAAGGGAAGCCCGGAGGCCGTCTGCGAAGGAAGGCGTCTGGAGAGGCACTTCCCTCTGGGTGACGATGGATTTTTTATTGGGATGGACGAATTCGATAGGTTCCTCCACGGTGATGATGTGCCGCGCCTGGTTGCTGTTGATGTAGTCGATGATAGCGGCCAGCGTGGTGGATTTACCGGAGCCGGTGGGCCCTGTGACCAGTACAAGGCCGGATCTCATATGGGCGAATTCCTTGACGACCGTAGGCACGCCCAGTTCTTCCAGCGTGGCTATTTTGGTGGGAATGAGGCGGAAGACAGCCCCCAGGCCGTGTTGCTGCTTGAAGTAGTTGCAGCGGAAACGGGATGTTTCATCCATTTCATAGGCAAAGTCCAGATCCCCTTCTTCCAGATATTTCTGGAAGGCCTGGGGATCGCATATTTCCGCGAGAAGGTTTTTGAACGCCTGGCCTTCCAGGTTTTCGTCGGAGATGGCGGAGATGGTCCCGTTAACGCGGACTTTAGGAGGCTGGCCTTCGCTGAGGTGAAGGTCGGAACCGCCCGCTTCTACGAGGTATTTGAAGTATTGGTCGATGACAGCCATAACAGGAGTGTTTCAAAATTAAAGGTTACTTGATTCCCAGGAAGGATTTCATGATGGTTTTGTCTTCCGCGCGGAAGATGCAGTCTTCCGTGGTGATGAGGCCCGCCTGGTGCAGGGCCCGGAGCGAGTCGTCCATCAGGATCATGCCCTGGGCTTTCCCTGTCTGGATGCAGCCGGGAATCATGAATGTCTTGCCTTCGCGGATGCAGTTGGCGATAGCCGGCGTATTAACCAGCATTTCAATGGCCAGAGCGCGGCCGTTGCCGTCTGCTCTGGGAACCAGCTGCTGGGAGATGATGCCGCGCAGGGATTCGCTGACCATGATGCGTATCTGGTCGCGTTGTTCCACCGGGAAGACGTCCAGCACGCGGTCCACCGTACGGGCTGCGGAACCCGTATGCAGGGTGCCGAGCACCAGGTGGCCGGTTTCTGCCGCCGTGAGCGCCAGGGAGATGGTTTCCAGGTCGCGCATTTCGCCCACCATGATGACGTCTGGGTCTTCACGGAGGGCTCCGCGGAGGGCCCGCGCGAAGGATTCCGTATGTTTATGCACTTCACGCTGGTTGACGTGGCAGTTTTTGGAGGGAATCAGGTATTCGATGGGGTCTTCAAGCGTGATAATGTGGTCGTGGCGGTCCTGGTTGATGAAATCCACGATAGAGGCCAGCGTGGTGGATTTACCGGAACCTACGGAGCCCGTGACTAAAATGAGACCGTTGGTGTAGCGGGTGAGGGGCACCACGTATTCCGTCGGCAGGCCTATTTCCTCCATGGTGCGCACCCGCGTGTTGATGATGCGGAAGCAGATGTCATAACCCAGGCGCTGTTTAACCACGGATGCGCGGTAGCGGCCAAAGTCATTGGCGTAGGCGAAGTCCACGTCCCCCCGTTGCTGAAGGCGGTTCCATTCCGGGTCTTCCAGAAAGCCCCTCGCCAGCACTTCCGTGTCCTGGGGCGTGAGATTGGGCGCTTCTTCCCAGATGGGGAGAAGCTGGCCGAACCGGCGCCAGGTGGGACGGCTGTTGACGGCAAGGTGGATATCGGAACAGTCATAATCCTGTCCAAGTTTGAGATATCCGTCGACGTGGGGCAAAATGTATTCGCTCATGTTGTGAATGCAGCAAACTGATAAAGCTACATACTAACGAAAACAGAGCTTTTTTGACCAGCAAAAAATGTCTGGGTACCGATTTCCGTGAAAGCGGCTTTGCCCTGTTCCGCGACGGGTGAGGAATTTCGAGAGGGGAAGTTTTGCGGAAGAGCTGCGGGCGTTTGTTTCCGGGGAAGGGGAGGATGATGGAACGGGGGGGCTGGCGCGGCAGGCCGGCTTTTTACGCCAGGCATGATTTATTGTTCCCTGGAAGACGGGAAGGATATGGGGAGGTTCTCATTTAACGGCGCGGGAACATCCCCATTTTTTACGGCAGCGGAGTTCCCGAACCTTTTTCAAGAAGCGGCAGAAAACCGCTGTATTGGTCTGAAAATCCTGTTATTTGAACAGGTTGAGGAATTTTTTGCCGGCCAGGCCGATCCCCATTTTTTTCAGGGAAGGGAAAGCCAGGGTAATCAGAATTTCAACGATGAAACGGAAGATGGAGGAATTAACCCAGCTTCCGGAAGTGCGCGGCTGCGGGGGAGGGGCCGGATTGCTTTTTTTCCCCGCAAACATGCGGATGAGAAGAACGCCTCCCACCGTTCCGACAATAGAGCCGATTACAGGCAGGGACATGGCCTTTTTTTTCAATTTACGGAAGTGGTCGGCCTGCTGCTGCGTCTTTTGCACCAGGCTGTCCGCCTCATTGACGATGTCCAGCCGGGAGGAAGCCACCCGCATCAGGAGTGCGAGCTTTTCTTGAGAGCCATTTGCAGACATGATAAATCCGTTTTAAGTTCTTCCGCCGTCGCCGGAGCGATAGGCGTTACATGGGTTCGGTTGAAAAGGATGAACCCGGCTGCGGCGGCCAGGAGATGAAAGCCCGTGGTTACGGCAAGCCCGGCGATGATTCCCCAGAAATACGCCATGACCACAGTCAGAAGGCACCACAGAAATAGATAGCCGAAGAAGGCCATGAAGGCGCCCATCAGGAGAAAGGCCGTTTTTTTGCCCAGCCTGCTGGACGCTTCCTTCAGTTCCAGTTTGAGCAGCGCGGCCAGGGCTTCCGCATGGGCCAGGGCTGCCGTCCCGGTTTCCCGGAGGGACCGGACCATGGCCATCCCTTCTTCCTTTTCCTCCACAAGGGGGGTGACGAAGGTTCGCTTGAGTTTGTCGATCAGTCCCATGGTTCGGTTTGAAAGGGGAAGGAGGACGCCATGCGCATGGCACGCATGGCGCGGGATGAAGGGAGAGGGTTAACGACGGCGGATAAGCAGACCGATGAGAAGGCCCACGCCCATGGCAATCAGCACGGACTGGGTGGGCTTTTCCTTCACGTATTCTTCGCCTGCTTCGTGGAACTTCTTGGCCTTGTCACGGATGACTTCTCCCTTTTCCTGGGCGTAGTCGCAGATGGTGCTGGCCTGTTCCGTAGCCGCCTTGCGGATTTGGTTTACTTTAGCTGCGGCGAAGGCCCTGGCCTGTTGAAATCTGGTGACGGCAAGCTCGCGGGCGGAAGGGCAGGAGCAGGAAGTGTCGTTTGCTGCTGCGGTCGTTTCAAGTTCGGTTTGGTTGTCTTGCATGGTTGATTAGAGTATTAAGGGTTGGTTCCTGTTGAAAAACATGTCGACTTACATGTTTTCGCCTCTCACATTGGAAATTATTTAGCACGCTTCCCACTATTGGCAAGTGTGTAAAGCGGCTTCACCCGGAATTGTGCGGTCTCTCAGCGGCGGCTTCCTGAAAAACCGCCGCGGGGGTCCGGTTTGACTTGGGGTTCGTTAGGATTCCGGTACCTCAGAATGCCGTAATCCCTCAGATTGCGGATGAATTCCTGAGCGTTGGTCCGGAAGCGAGCATCGTACATAAGCAGCCCAAGAAAGCCCTGGTTTTTACGTGCATCGGCCGTGAAGGAGGAGATTTGTTCAGATGCTTTCCTCAGAGCGGCCAGCGTAGGGGGGATTGCCTTGACGGCGGGGTCCAGAGTGTTGAGCTTTTCTTCAGCTCCGGCAATGAGTTTGCGGGCATCCCGGACGGTGTCTTTCATGGCCGCGACCGAGGAGCGCGTTTCTTCCATGAGGCCGGGGAGCTGTTCTCCCGCCCGGTTTATTTGAGACAGTACGCTGCCGAGGTTCTGGATGTTCTCCCGGTTCAGGATGCCCTCGTTGATCAGCCTGGTCGTCTGGGCCAGCCCTTTGGCCGCCTCTCCGATATTGAGGATGGCGTCGTCAATGTTGTCCGAATTTTTCTCGATTTGCTTGAGGATTTTCAGGATTTCCTCTGTGGCGCCCACGGCATTGTTTTTGATTTTGCTGAAATCGCTTTCCGGCTGACCGATGATGGTGGCATGGGGAAGGATGTATTCATGCGTGGGCTGGGCCGGAGGGACGATATCGATGTATTTGTCGCCCAGGATGTTCTGCATGTCCACCCGGAAGACGGACCCTTGCTGGATTTTCACGTCGCTCTGAATGCTGGCTTCCAGCATGACTTCATTGCCGGAAGGCAGGAGCTCAGGGGCTTTGGTGACTTTCCCCACCGTGACGCCGCCCAGGCGGATCTGGGAATCCTTGATGAGCCCCGCCGCATCTTTGAAAATGATGTTGATGGGGTAGGTTTGCTCCTTGGATGTTTTGATGTTGCCGAATCCCAGGATGACTCCGATAATCATCAGGATCCCGGCGATCAGAAAGATGCCTACCCACGTTTCCGGTTTAAGTTTCTGTTTCATGGCTCTGTGGCAAGATGGTTATTGTTTGCGTTCCCGTTCCGCCCGTTCCAGCAGAACCCGTTGGAAGTTTTCATTTTTGCCGGACAGGGCTGCCCAGTTTTCCCCGGAGTCCCCGTACAGGAATTTTTGCAGGATTTCGTCTTTGGAGTGCAACAGTTCTTCCGGAGTTCCCGTCCAGTAAACCTCACCGTTTCTGAGATAGACGATTTTGTCCGCGATGCGGATCACGCTGGGCATGTCATGGGAGACAATGACGGTGGTGATGCCTTTGTCCTTGCAGATTTGCCGGATGAGGAAGCTGATGCTGTCCGTAACGATGGGGTCCAGGCCCGCTGTGGGTTCGTCATAGAGCAGGCATTCCGGAGTGGTAATGATTGCCCTGGCTACGGCGACGCGCTTGATCATGCCGCCGGAGAGGCTGGCCGGCATTTTTTCCTGCTGTCCCAGCAGTCCTACGGAATCCAAAGCGGCTGAGATACGGGTGTCCAGTTCGTTTTCATCCCTGATCCCCGCCTCCCGCAGGGGGAAGGCTACGTTTTCTCCCACGCTCAAGGAATCGAATAAGGCTCCCTGCTGGAACATGAATCCGATGTTGCTGCGGATTTGCTTTTTGATTTTTTCCGGCGCGCCGCTGATGCGCCTGCCGTCTATTTCCACATAGCCGTCCAAAGGGTCCATCAGGCCGTCCAGATGTTTCAGAATGACGCTTTTCCCGGCTCCGGAACCTCCTATTAAAGCCATCAGTTCTCCCTTGCCCACGTCAAAGCTTACGCCTTTCAGCACTTCCTGGGTGCCGAAGCTTTGTCTGAGCTGATGGACGCGGATGAATGGCTGCATGGCGGCGGGGAAAGGCTATCTCATGAATCCCATGGGGAAGAAAGAGTTGAGGATCATGGTCAGGATAAAGTTGGCGATGAGCAGGGCCACGGAAGCGTATACCATGGCCTGCATGGTGGATTTGCCTACGCCCACGGCGCCGTTCGTGGTGTTCAGCCCCTCCCGGCAGGAGATGGTGGAAATGATGAGGCCGAAAGCAAGAGCCTTGACCAGGGCTACGATGATGTCCCCCATAGTAACGAATTTGCTCATGAAGTGCATCCAGTAGGCCTGGTCTACGTTAAAGGCGGTGACGCTGACGATGTACGCGGAGGCGATGCCCACCAGAACGGCTTCCATCATCAGGATGGGCATGGAAATAAGCATGGCCTGTATCCGCGGCTTCACCAGGTAGTCTACCGGATCCACATTCATGGATTTAAGGGCATCCACCTGTTCCGTGACTTTCATGGTGCCGATTTCCGCGGCCATGGCGGATCCGACGCGCCCCGCAAGCATCAGCCCGGTGATGACGGGCCCCAGTTCCCGGAACATGCCCACGGCGACGACGGCCCCGCCCATGGTTTCCATTCTCACCGTTTGAAGCTGGAATAATGTCTGGGCTTCCAGCACCGCGCCGGTGAACGCGCCGGTGATGATGACCACCGGCTGGGATTGTACCCCGATTTTTGCAATTTGCTCCACAAGCACGCGCATCCGGAATTGGCCGGACCACATGCATGAAGCCACTTGATAAAGCAGCAATCCGATTGACCCCAACCGGTCAACCAGCCTTAAAGCGGCGCGGCCGATCATGGTTGCTACATGGAATTGCATGGCTTCTACTAATCACTTCTTCCACTTCAAGAGCAAGCGCAATGTATGCCACGGGAGGAAAAGGGAGGTTCCGCGTCAGTCTGCCAGCCGATGGATATAAGGCGTTTCCTGCGTTCCGGGGATGGAGCGCAGCATGAGGTGCGGCGGCAGTTTCAGGCGTGTCCATTCGGATGCGCGGGCCTGCCGCTGCAGACGGCGGATTTCCCTTTCCGATTCCGGGAACCGATTCACCAGCTCCGTGGCGGATTCATGTTCCCGGTGCAGGCGGATGAGAAACCCGTCGCGCCTGGCGGCCTCCGGAGCGGGAGAAATAAAACCGGGGAACAGGTTTGCCAGTTCCGTTTCGTATAAATCCCCCAGCGGCATGAAATCCGCGGCTAAAGCGGCTGGAAGGAAGCGGGGCACCGTCATGATATCCGTCCCCGTCAGAGAAGAGAGCAGCAGGGAGCCTTCTTCTTCCGCCCATTGGCGCATGAGCCACGCGATTGCAGCTTTTTCGTCCAGCCCTCCGGCTTTGGCAGGGAAAGAAACCGTCCGTACGCCAATGCCAGCCGTGCCGGCGAAGGCTTGAACTCTTTCCCGTGTCTCTTCCGGAATGCCGGGCAGGGAGGGGAGGAACCCCGTCACTTCCAGAGAGGGGCACGTTTCCTTCAATAGTTCCGCCAACAGGAGGGATGCGGAATTTTCCAGCAAATTCAGGCAGACGGCCCCGAACCCGCTTTTCAGAATGAAGTCTTCCATTCCTTTGCGGAGGGCGTGCCGGAGCTGTTGTTCCGGGGAGGGCAGGGGGGGGGCCGTTCCTGTGGGGTTTTCCGGTGAAATGACGGCGGAATCCCGTTCAAAAAGACGCAGCCGTTTGAGAAGATTTTCATTGCCGGACCATACGGAAGATGCGCCGGGCAGCAGAAACGGACCTTCTCCCCCGGCCAGGCGGGCCGTGAATACGGGCAGGCCTGTTTCTCGCGCCGTCAGGCGGGCTTCTTCCTCATCCTGTTCCAGTAATCCCTCATGCCATGCGTTGGCAGGCGTGCGGAGCAGCAGGCATGTGGCGGAAACGTGCGGCGGAGGAATTTCTCCCCACGGGGCGATGGAAAAAACGGCCTCATCCTCCGTTCTCCAGATGCCAAAGACGGGAACGCGTTCTTTTCCATGCGGGGAGGGAGGGATAACGGCCTGCCGGGGAAAGGAAAGGCCGTTCCTCAACAGGTGGAATCTTATGCCTTCCGCATCCGTCGCTCCCAGCAGCAGGGGGACGTCCGCTATTTCCCGTGCCAGGTAGGCCAGGGCCGCCCGGTGCTGGGTCCGGAAGCCGCTGCGCAGAGCCAGTTCCCCGGTATGCACGCCGCTGAGGGCCAGCGGCGGACAGAGGACGAGCTCCGCGCCTGCGTCCAGGCAGGAACGGTACAGTTCCACGATGGTTCTGAGATTTCGGGGAAAGTGGCCGGGAATGGTTTCCGGCTGGATTAATCCTGTCTTCAGCATGCGACGGAAAGGTAGACCATTACGGGGTGGCGGGCAAGCCGGGATGCCCGGAGGTCTGCCCGCCAGGCATTTACCCATGCAGTTTTTATCGCAAGGAGCTTGTCATTCACGGTCTTCATGGTATGATCCCTGCCGATTGCGCGCCGTCCGTTCCCGGGCGCGGCCATCCGGAATACTTATGAGGAAACAGTCAACAGAGGGGCAGGAATCCTCCATCCAGCGCGCCAGGGCATTGTGGCGCGAGTATCTTCTTCCTTATAAGGGTACGCTGGTGTGGGCTGTGGTCGGAGGCATTGTGGCCGCTGTTTCCAGCGGTTTCGGCATTCCGGTGATTTTACAGGAGATGTTTCCCGTGATTTTTGACGGGAAACCGCTGCCTCCGTGGGCGGAACGGGTGCTCTTGTGGTATGTGAGCCCGGAAAACCTGCCCCTGGTGACGGTGTGGGCCACGGCGGCCATGCTCCCGCTGGTGGTGGTGGTGCGCGGCCTGTCTTCTTTTGTCAATGTCTATTTGCTTTCCAAAATAGGGCTGGGAGTGCTGGAGACATTGCGGCTCAAGGTGTACAGAAAGTATCAGGATTTGTCCCTGGCTTTTCACGACCGGCAGCAGAAGGGGGATCTGCTGAGCCGCCTGATGCAGGATACCCAGTTTCTCCAGGGCGGCCTGGTACAGATTGCCAATGACCTTATTATCCAGCCCCTGACTCTTTTGGCCGCGTTAGGGTTTCTGATTTACAGGGCCTCCGTCAGCGAGCAGTTTCTTATTCTGCTGGCGAATATGCTCCTGGTAGGCGTTTGCGTGATTCCCATCCGGTACATCGGCAGGAAAATGCTTGCCCGCGCCCGGGTAGTGCAGTCCAGCCAGGGGGACCTTTCCTCCACGCTCCAGGAGAATTTTTCTTCCCAGCGGGATATCCGGGCCTTTGAACTGGAACAGCAGCAGATAAGGCTGTTCAGGGACAGAATCCGCCGTTACATCCAGGCATCCATCGGCGCGGTCAGGTGGCAGAGCCTGCTGACCCCTTTGATTGAGTTCGTCAGCGCCATAGCCATGGCCGCCACCCTGCTGGTTGGCAACATGAACGGCATGAACATGGGGGATTTTGCCGCGCTGGCTACAGCCATGTATCTTTGCTATGAGCCGGTCAAGAAGCTGGGGGCCGTTCATAACAAGGCGGAAACCCTTAATGCCGGTCTGGAACGCATCAACCACGTGCTGAATGCTCCTGATGACGTTCCCGAACCGGAAAACCCAAGGAGCCCGGCGGCATGGAAGGGGGAAGTGGAGTTCCGCAACGTTTGCTTCGGTTACCAGCAGGACTCTCCTGTCATGAGGAACATTGATCTCCGCATTCCGTCCGGGCAGGTGGTGGCCCTGGTCGGTCCCAGCGGAGCGGGGAAGACGACTTTCATTAATTTGCTGTGCCGTTTTTATGATGTCCTTTCCGGCAGCGTGAAGGTGGACGGCATCGACGTGAGGGAGATGAGTAAAAAGGAACTTCTTTCCCACATAGCGCTGGTTTCCCAGTATCCCGTTCTGTTCCGCGGCTCCGTGGCGGACAATATACGCATCGGCCGTCCGGACGCTTCCGACGCGGAGGTGGAGGAAGCCGGCCGCATGTCCGCTGTGGACAGTTTTATCAATGAGACGGGGGAAGGGTATTCCCGCATGATCGGGGAAATGGGGGAGGGCCTTTCCGGCGGCCAGCGGCAGCGCGTTTCCCTGGCGAGGGCCTTTTTGAAAAACGCTCCCATTCTGGTGCTGGATGAGGCCACGGCTTCCCTGGATATGAAGAGCGAGGAGCAGATTCAGAAGGAGATTGAGAGACTGGCTTCCGGCCGCACGACGTTTATTATTGCCCACCGTTTCAGCACCATCCGGATGGCGGACCGCATTTTGGTGCTGGAGAAAGGCCGTGTGGTTGCGGACGGCACGCATGAGGAACTGATGGCTTCTTCTCCCCTGTACCGGGAACTTTACAATAAGCAGCAGATGGTTGCGGAGGAGGAAGGAGGCGCTCCATGTTAAGCCAGTTTTTTGAATATGCGCGGTATTTGAAGCCCGTGATGAAGCTGTTCATCGCCGCTCTGGCTGCCGGGGCTCTGGCTGCCGCCGCCAGCGGTTTCGGCTTTCCGCTGATGATTGCCAAAGTATTTCCGGTGGTGTTTGACAATACACAGATTCCACCGGAGCTTCAGGACATGATCGCCCGGCTGGTGGCCCCGGAACACATGCACCTGGCGGTGCTGCTGGCCGTATGCTCCCTGCTGCCTCTGGTTTTCGCCGTCCGTGGCATAGGCACGTTCTTCAACGTGTACTGGATCAGCATCGTCAGCATGAAAGTGCTGGAGGCAATCAGGCTGGACGCCTTTTCCAAATTGCAGACGCTGCCCCTTTCCTTCATTGACCGCCAGAAACGGGGGGACCTGATCAGCCGCCTCATCAATGACGCCGCTAACGTGCAGGGGGGGCTGGTGGTAGCGGCCAATGACATCATCAAGCAGCCCCTGACTCTGCTGACCGCCCTTGCCTTCCTGGTGTACAAGGTATTTGTTGATCCGAATACGGCAGTGGTCCTGATGAATCTGGGGCTGATTGCGCTGGCCATATGGCCCATCCGCTTTTTCGGCCGCCGCGTGATGAAGAAGTCCAAACAGGCTCAGGACGAACTGGGCAATATTACGGCCGCAGCCCAGGAAAATTTAGCTTCCCAGCGTGAAATCCGTTCCTACGGAATGCAGGAACAGCAGGTAAATCTTTTCCTGGGGCTGATTCAGCGTTTTTTCAAAATCAATCTCAGAACGGTGAAGTACAGGCACTTCCTGGTTCCCGTGCTGGAAATGGTGACGGCGCTGGGTCTGGGCGTTTTGCTGGTAAGGGGGCATGAAATGGGCATCACCAAAGCTGATTTTACTGCTTTGGCCGCCGCCCTGTTCATGTGTTACGACCCTCTCAAACGGTTGGGTGTGACGCTTACCAATTTGAAGAGCGCTTACGCTTCCCTGGAACGCATCAATTACCTCCTGAAAGAACCGGATACCATGCCGGAGGCCGCTGACCCCGTTCCTATGGGACGCGCCGCCGGCCGTCTGGACTATGACGGCGTTTCCTTCTCCTATGACGGTGCCCGCAAGGTGCTGGACGGCATAAACGTGCATATCCGCCCCGGGGAAGTAGTGGGGCTGGTAGGGCCCAGCGGAGCCGGAAAAACAACATTTGCCAGCCTTCTCCCCAGGTTTTATGACGTTAGTTCCGGAACTCTGCGCGTGGATGGCGTGGATGTGAGGGACGCTTCCCTGCACGATGTGCGCAAAAATATCGCCTTCGTTTCCCAGCACCCCGTCCTGTTCCACGGCACCATTATGGAAAACATCCGGCTGGGACGGCAGGACGCTGCGGATGATGAGGTGGTGGCTGCGGCGCGCGCCGCAGCTGCGGACGGCTTTATCATGGGCATGCCGGACGGCTACCAGACCATGCTTGGCGACGGAGGAAGCGGGCTGTCCGGAGGCCAGCGGCAGCGTATAGCGATTGCCCGCGCTTTCCTGAAGGATGCTCCCATTCTGATTCTGGATGAAGCCACCGCTTCCCTTGATGCGGAAAGCGAGGCCCTGATCCAGCAGGAACTGGACCGGCTGGTGGAGGGAAGGACGGCGCTTATCGTGGCCCACCGTTTCAGTTCCATCCGCGTGGCGACGCGCATTCTGGTGTTTGAGAGCGGGCGCATCGTCGGGGACGGTTCCCATGCAGAGCTTTATGCCTCATGCCCGTTGTACCGGGAGCTGTATGACCGCCAGTCCCTTTAAATAAAAAGGGGACGGGAAGGAAAGCGTTCTCCGCGCCCGCACCGGGATGAATATGGCGTTTTTTTCTCAGGCCATGATGGAAAGAGCTATTGTCAAACAAGGGGCATGATGTACTATTCCGCCAGCATGAATACACTGGACGAATCCCTGATGAATGCCGTTAAAGAAGGGAAGCTTTTGGAGTCTTCCCGGACCAATATCCGCCTTCTGCTGGATGGAACCAAATCCCCCATAGCACGCGAGGCCGTAGAGGAACTGGTTGCCGCCGGGGAATGGCAGGAGTTGAACGACCGTTTTTACAAAACGCTGGCCTTCGGAACGGGGGGGTTGCGGGGACGCACCATCGGCAGCATCGTAACCCGGGCCGAGCAGGGGAACGGCGGCGTGAACGGCCGCCCGGAATATCCCTGCGTGGGAACCGCCTGCATGAACTACTTCAATGTTGGGCGGGCAATGCGGGGCCTGATTATTTATGTGAAAAAGCATGTGGAGGCTACGGACCCGGGCAGGAAGCCCCGCCTGGTCATCGGACACGACACGCGCCACTTTTCCCGTGACTTTGCCGAATTCTGCGCAAAAATCGGCACGGACCTGGGTTGTGACATTTACTTGTTCGACAGTCCTCGCGCCACTCCTGAAATCTCCTTTGCTATCCGGGAACTCCATGCGGATTCCGGCGTGGTGCTGACCGCCAGCCACAACCCCTCCCATGACAACGGTTTCAAGGCTTACTTCAATGATGGGGCCCAGCTTGTGCCTCCGCATGACAAGGCCGTGATCAAGGAGGTCAATTCCCTGACTTCCGAAGAATATGAACCGTTGCCGGAAGACCGGCGCGGAACCCTTCATGTGCTGGATTCCTCCTTTGACCGTATTTACATGGACCGCTTGAAAACCGTGCTGCTCCGTCCGGAGCTTTTCAACAGGGGAGGGGCTAAGATCGTTTATTCCAACCTCCACGGGACGGGCGGCCATATCATCGTGCCCCTGTTGAAGGAACTGGGCTGCAACGTGCAGACCGTGGCGGCGCAGGATGTGCAGGACGGCCGTTTCCCGACGGTTGCTTCCCCCAACCCGGAAAATCCGCCGGCTCTGGCCCTGGCCATTGAACAGGCGGATGCTTCTGGGGCGGATATCGTCATCGCCACGGATCCGGATGCGGACCGCATGGGGGTGGCTGTGCGCGGGGAAGACGGCAAGATGCACCTGCTGACCGGCAACCAGATCGGCTCCCTGCTGGCGTGGTACCGCTGCATGAGCATGTCCGATCTTGGCATCATCAATGACTCCAACCGTTCCCGTGCCGTGATGGTGAAAACCTTTGTGACGACGGGGCTTCAGGATGCCATCGGCCACCACTTCGGTTATGAAGTGGTCAACGTGCTCACGGGGTTCAAGTATATTGCCCAGAAACTCGGTAAATATGAACAGGCCATTCCGGCGGAAAAACGGGAAGGCTACCGCAGGATGAGCGAGGAACAAACGCGTGCCCTGCGCCTGGAATACAGCCGTTACTTTGTCTTCGGCGGGGAGGAAAGCTACGGCTACCTGGCCCAGGACTTTGTGCGGGACAAGGACGCCAACTCCGCCGCCATCATTTTTGCGGAATTGGCCGCTTATGCGGAAAGCATCGGCAAGAGCCTTCTGGAACTGCTGCATGAACTCTTTGAGCAGTTCGGTGTGTATTTGGAAATGGGCAAATCACTGGTGATGGAAGGCGCAGACGGCGCGGCCAGAATCGCCGCCCTTGCCGCCTCCTATTCCTCCAATCCTCCTACGGAAGTGGACGGCGTAACCGTCAGCGGCATCCGGGATTTTTCCAGAGGCGACCTGGTGGATGCGGAAGGCGATCCCATTCCGGCGGAAAAAATGATTTTTGTGGATTTGGCGGACGGCCGCAGTTTTGCGGTGCGCCCCTCCGGAACGGAACCCAAGATTAAATACTACCTCTTCGGGCACGGGAAACCGGGCGCCCCTGTGAAGGAAGCATTGACGGAGGTCCAGGCCTCCCTGGATTCCCTGTGGGCGGCTGTGGAGAAGGATGCCCACAGCCGTTCCTAGGGCTAAATATTGCTGATTTCTTTCCCCCGTCTACCATGTAATGTGGACGGGGGAAATTTATTTTCTTGCCAAGGGGGCGGGAATTCCGCAGTTTATAATTCTTATGACATTTGCGGCCCACAGAACTCTCTCCGTGGCTGGTGCCCTTTTGGCCGGCCTTTTTCTCTCTTCCTGCTCCTCCCAGCAACAAGTTGAAGCTCCTGCGCGTCTTCCCGCCTACCACTTTGTGCCCGGCAAGACGGCCGTGCTGCACAACGGGAAAGCCATTCCCCCCAGAAATGCCCCTTCGCAGGTCAAGCGCGCCATTGCAGCAGCCAATTCCCTGGTCAACAAGCCGTACCGGCTGGGCGGGGGGCACAGGAGGCATTATGATACCCATTATGACTGTTCCGGCAGCACTTCCTTTGTGCTGAAGGAAGCCGGTTTGCTCACGTCCACCCGCCATTCCAGGCTTTTCCTGAATTACGGGCAGAAAGGCGCCGGGGACTGGATTTCCATTTATGCCAAAAACGGACACGTCTTCATGGTCATCTGCGGCCTCCGGTTTGACACCACGGGAAGCGGGCGCCGCGGCGAAGGTCCCCGCTGGAGAGTGGACGGCCGCAATACCAGAAACTTCCTGGTGCGCCATCCTACAGGCCTTTGAACCGGGGCTGCGCGGAGGAAAACCGCGTTTTCTGCGTATGTTCGCGCAGGCTTTCTTGAATAATGGAAAGTAATGTGCTATCTGGTGCGAGGACGTTGATAGTTCCTTGACTTTCATGGCTAAGACAAAAATTCACGTAGGGCTTGAGATAGGGACAAGCAAGACTTGCATGGTCGTAGGCGAAGTGAAGCCGGATGCGACCGTGACAATCATCGGCGTGGGTGAGGTTCCTAGCGAGGGCGTGGTTCGCGGAGAGATTGAAGACACTTCCAAGGTCATCCAGTGCATTTACGATGCGTGGAACATGGCCCAGGACCATGCGGACGTGGATATCATGACCGTCTATCTGTCCGTGACGGGAGCCCATATTGTGGGACAGAACAATCGGGGGACATTCCGTCTCCCCCCGGACGAAAGCATTATTTCCCAGGAGCATATGGACGAGGTGACGGAAATCGCCCGGGACGTCGCCCTGGGGCCGGAACAATTCGTCCTGCACCGCGTGCCCGGCCTCTTTTCCGTGGACGGGCAGGAGAACCTGACCAATCCCGCCGGATTGACCGGAAGAACCCTGGACATCGACTGCCATATCATCCACGGAATCAAATCCCGCATCACCAACTCCTTCCGTTGCGTGCGGGAAGTCCCGCTGGATATTGCGGATGTGGTTTTTGCCCCCATTGCCACGGCCCAGTTTGTACTCAACAGGCAGGTCAAGCAGGCGGGCGCTCTGCTTATTGACATGGGAGCGGGCACGACAGACTATGTGCTTTACCTGGACGGCCAGCTTGTGGCCTCCGGATGCGTGCCGCTGGGCGGCGACCACATTTCCAATGACATCACGCTGATGACCGGCATTCCGCTGGCCCAGGCGGAGTTGCTCAAGAAAACGGAAGGGGACGCCAACAGCTTTTCCGGGAAAACCAACGAGATGGTGCGCGTGCGTGGAGAGGGGCATATGAAGGATGCCGCCATCGAACGCAACGTGCTGAATGAAATCATCCGTTCCCGTCTGTTGGAAATCTTCAATCTGGTCAAATCCTCCCTGCCCAAGGATACTTTCAAGGGCAACCGCTGCCACGGCGTGTACCTGTGCGGGGGCGCCAGCCTGATGCGCGGTGTGGGGGAACTGGCCTCCCACGTGTTCGGCGTGGCCATCAGCCGGCCTACGCTGGTCAAAAACGGAGCGCCTTCCTACCTGGACGATCCGCGCTACTGCACGGCCATAGGCCTGATACGGTATGCCCAGATTCTGGATGCCGAGCTGCCGCAACAGCGCAGCTGGCTGGGCCGGATGCTGGGTTTCTTCGGAAAGAAGAACTCCTGATCAACCTTTATCCAAATTAACAACCATGCTGGAAATTTCTCCCCAGGGGCTGTCCGGCCTGCCCGGAAAAATCTGCCTGTGCGGCATAGGGGCCGCAGGCACCAAGGTAATGGAAGAAGTGTTGTTGCTGTCCCCTCAGCCAGCTTCCGTTTGTGCCATGAATCTTGATGCCCGGCTCTTGAACGCTTCAGCCGTTCCGTGCAAGATCCATCTGGGCGCCAGGCTTACCAGAGGGCTCGGCTCCGGCGGAGACGCCTCCGTAGGAGCCCAGGCGGCCTGTGAAAGCGAGTCTTCCATTCTCCGTGCTCTGGAAGGCAGCGCCCTGGCTGTTCTTGTCGCCGGGCTGGGCGGGGGAACAGGGTCCGGCGTGGCTCCGGAAGCGGCCCGTCTGGCCAAGGAACAGGGGGCTTATGTCGTCAGCGTTGTCATCCGTCCCTTCAGGTTTGAAGGGGAACGGCGCGCTGTCCAGGCGGATGAAGCGCTGTCCCGCCTTGCCCTGTATTCCGACATGGTGCTGCGGTTTGACAATGACGCCATGGAAGGTCTCATAGACCCCGACAGGGGAGTGCTGGAAGCCTTTTCCGTAGTTAACGCCCTTATAGCCCGTGCCGTGCTTATTGTGCCGTCTCTGTTGAATTCTTCCGGAAACCTGCTCCGGGTGGGATTGGACGACCTGCTCAGCGTAGCCGGAACGGGAAAAGGAATTTGCTCCTTTGGCGTGGGTGAAGCGTCTGCGGATGCTTCCGTGGCGGACATATTGGATCAGGTCCGGCATTCCCCGCTCTTTCTGGAAAAACGTTTGGGGGAAGTGGATGATGTCCTGGTTCTGGTGCGCGGCGGAGCTTCCCTGACACTGCAGCGCCTGGAAGCCCTGGTGGACGGTGTGGCGGAAATCCTGGGGAAGGGGGTGCGCCTCCACATCGGTGCTTCCGTGGAGCAGCAGACGGAAGACCGCCTGTCCCTGACCGTGCTGGGCGCCGTGCCTGTGGTAGAGACATCTGTTTCCCCGTCTGTTGTGCTTCAGCGGGAAGTGGCGTCGCAGACAGTGCTTGTGCCGGAGGAAAAATCTTTCCTCGGAGAGGGGAAAACCATTATTCAGCCTGCACCTCCTGCCCCGGTTGACGAACCGGAACGGCATCCGGAGCCGGATCTTTCCGTCCCTGTTCCCGTCCCCAGGAGGGATGAACGTGAATTGGAAGAGGAACTGGTGCCCGTAAGGCCCGTTCCCGGGATTCCGGATGAAGAGGAGACGCTCCGAGAGTCCGCGTCTGTTGCGCAAATTTCCGAAACGGAGGCGGAGCCGGAATTGGAGTCAGTCCCGATGCCTGACATCAAGGAGCTGGAGGAAGGCTTGCCTCCGGAGGAAGGAGAGGAAGAGCGTGCGGGCCACGGCCTTTTTGCCCGTGTGCGCCCCCTCATTCTGGATGGGGAAGACCTGGATCTGCCTCCCGCACTGCGGAAAAGGAAACCGGATCCTAGCTGATGATGTCCCCCCGCACGTCCAGGGTGTGGTTTTGGGCGCTGACCGCAGCCGCCTTATTGTATACGGCGCTGCTCAGCTGGTGGAGTCCTCTCACTTCCGACACGTACCATCATGCCCTGACGGGCATGGAGCACTGCTTCTCTTTCAGCCTGGTCTGGGAGCGCTGCGTAGCCTCCTACATGACCTGGAATCCCAGAATCGGGGAATACCTGGCCTTTGCCGTAGCGACGGCGGGAAAATGGCTCTTCATGCTGCTCAACCCCTTTGTACAGGTCGGTCTTGCGCTGATGATGTTTTATCTGGCTTCCGGGCGCAGGGTGGATCCCCGTTCCTGGCCGGACGTGCGTCTGTTCGGATTGGGGCTTCTCCTGCTGTTCACGTGCACGGCCCGGCCCGGCGTCACGATTTACTGGCTCTCCGGCGCCACCAACTATTCCTGGGGCGCCGCCGTCTGGCTGGGCTTTCTGTGTCTGTACCGCGGTTTGCTGGACGACGCGGAATCCGGGAGAAAGGGAGATTCCGGAAGAAACAGTGGCTGGGGAAAGTTTGCCGCTGCGGCTGTTCTGGGATTTCCGGCAGGCATGACCAATGAAAACAATATTCCGGGAACCTGGCTTTTGCTGGGAGCCTTGTTTGTTTTTGTCCGCCTGGTGCGGAAGGAAAAACTTCCTTTGTGGTTTTATGCGGGCCTTGTGTTCCAGGTGGCAGGTTCCCTGTGCATGCTGCTTGCGCCCGGCATTTCCGCGCGGATGCATTCCGCCACTCCCGGCTGCGCGGAACCCCTTTCCGGTTTTTGGAGCAGATGGGAAGCTCTCCCTTCGCTCCTGTTCCGGATGCATGAATACCTGGCTCTTCCGGTGTTGCTGGGCGTGGCGGCTGCCTGGGTTCTCTGGAAAAGTTTTCGCAAGGACCGGAACTCTTTCCGGGCATGGAAAATTTCCCTTGGAATAGCGGCGGCATATATTCTGGCGTCTTATGCCATGGCTCTTTCTTTCGCCGCCGCCGTCATTCCGGCGGACCATGCCATGTTCTCCGCCACCCTGCTGTTCGGCGTCGGCGTGTTGGTTCTTCTTCGTATGTGGTACGGCATTCCCAGTGCCGTGCCCCGTCCGCAGATAACTGTGGCCGTTTTTCTGGCGTTGTCCGGAATATGCGTTTTTTCAACCCTTCATGATCATCTGCTTCTGTTCCGGCAGCATGAAAAGCGCGTCCGCCTGGTTCTGGAGCAGAAAAAGGCCGGTATTCAGGAAATCGTTGTTCCTCCCCTCTCTCCTCCCTCCCCCTGGTGTTCTTTCATTTTCTGGGTAGACCTGTCGCAAAACCCGGAAGACTACGTCAACAGAGGCGCGGCGATGTATTATGGCGTGAAGAGCATCAGAATCTTTTAGCAGGAAAAAGCTGTGGAATGTTAGAATTTTTTGCTATGGAATAATGGGAAATGGCAATAAGATATCATCTGCGTCTGATGGCGGTTGTTGTTAAAAATATAAGAATCCTTTTAATAAGTTGCGCTGTTTCCCTGTGCGGTTTTTCCTTTGCGGACGTGGAGGAAGAGTATTTAGGCGCGTTGAGGATTGAAACGGAAACAGAGGAATATTCCGCTGATATATATTTGGGAAATACTGCTGAAGGAAAGCCTGCCCAGCTCCGGCTTCCGTTGCCCGACAGCATCTCCGCATTCAAAACGTCTCCTCAGGAAAAGAAGGAGTTTCTTTCCCTGTTGCATGAAAAAGAGCTGCCGGATTGTTACCGGGAGGCGCGGAAGAAACTTGGCGCCTTTAGTTCCAAGGGAGCTGGAGATGTGAACGCAGAAGACGTCAGGGTGTTGTCCTGGATTTTTTACGCTGTCTCTTTAATGGACGTATTTCCTCTGAATCATGATGAGAATACTTCGAAGGACAGCTTATACGATAACATGGATTATAAGCTGAAGGCTAGGGTTGTGGAATGGATGAACGTTTTATCCTGGGATATATCCGGAATCGTTTCCCGATGCGGCGTAAAAAGAAAGGAGCTGTGCAGAACCTGGGCAGAATATGGAGCGGTCGTATTGAAAACATTCAGGACTCAGTATGATCCGGAATTAAAGCAGAAACAGGCCAGGATGAAGGAGGAATACGATAAAATGAGTGCCGAAAGAACCTTGAGACTGGTTCAGGAACGAAAACTGAGTTTATTTCGCGGGGCTGATCCCCGATCAATTTATTACAACAATAAGCTGCTGTCTAATGAAGACAGAAATAACAATTGTAAGTATCATTTGGAAAAGAGATTGGAACCTGCGTTTGTGGGGATGCTGGTCCGTTTTTATCCGGGGCAGGCTGGTGAAGTGGTTAAGTATCTTAAGAAGGCCGGATACGCTGACCAGGAAATCGGAGACTTGATTGACCGTACTGTAGGCCGCGATGGAAGAACGGAGTTTTTATATAAGGGCGACCGGGGGCGCCAGCACGATAGAAAGATAAAGTCCCGTGGCTCCGGGCATATGAAATAACATGGAGGATTGGGAACTTCCCGGAAAATTCCATTGTTCCGCCAGGGACGCCAGGGGTGTATAGCGGACGGGAGCAGGCAGATTCCGGGATGCTGCGTTATGGAAGAAACGGGGGCCGCAGTATGTTCTAATCCATCGGAATTGCGTAGGAGTTCAATTTGTTGAACTCTCCGCTTTGGGGGCCTTCGTCAGTAATGCCGTTATTGGGGGCGGCGTAGGTATCCAGGGTCATGGAATCCGGGTAAATGGTCAGGATATAGTAGGCCGTAATGCCGGAGCGGTATTGCAGGGTTTTTACCCGGGATTTTGCAGGCAGCAGAAAAGGGATGGGAAGAACCTTGTTCCCCGCAGGGGCGCAGATCAGGGAGGTAAGGGTGTTTTGTCCGTCCGGGGAGGTAATCATATACAGGTCATGGGCGTGCAGGTGTCCGGTGACGACGAAGCGCACTCCGGCATCCCGGAGGTTGCGGTAAAAGATGTTTTGCTGTTCCGCCGCGCTGTCGTTGTAACGGCCCCACAGGCATTCCCGGAATTGCATGGGCGTCTGCAGGGTGCGGTGGGTGAAGACCAGGCAGTGTCTCGGAACGGTGTTGGCCTTGCTTCTGTTGCGTTTGACCCACGCACTGAAGTCCACGAGCTGGTCAGGGGTGAGGTCAATATCCATGAAATACAGGGAAGCGTTTTTATGGCGGATGCCGTAGTTCAACTTTCTGGTAGCCAGCCCTTTGGCGCCCTGCTTCCGCGTAGGCAGGAAGAGTTCCCGGAATTGTTCCGCCCGGAAAGGAAGGGATTCATGATTGCCGCGCACGGCATAAAAGGGGATGCCTTTTTCTCTCAGAATTTTGTTGAGTTCCTTGCGTTTGGCGAGTCCCTTGACGGGGGCGCTTCCTTCAATATCCGCCATGTCCCCTACCTGGACGACCATGTCTACGTTGTGTTTCAGGATTTCCCCATAGAGGGTTTTGATGAAGTTGACTGCTACTCCCTCGCTTCCTTCCATACGCTTGGGGGAGTCGTGCGTATCGCCGATGATCGCTATTTTCCATGGGGCTGTATCTTCCGCCAGTGTCGGCTGAAGCAGGAACATGAGAAATAACGCAAGATATTTCATGGCACTGAGTTTTTACAACCTGCCTGCTCTTCCCGCCAGAAAATTATGACTGAGGCGGAAAGACTCCGCCCGGGGCTTTTTTTTTCCCGGAGGCAGGCGTTGACGTGCTGTCCTGGGGAATTCTGTTCCCCGCTGGAAACGGAAAAGCCGGACATTGGAAATTCAATGTCCGGCTTTAATGATGTCGACAGCGCTTGCTGAAATTTATTGTTGGTTGACCTTCAGGGTTTTGGCCTGTTCTTCCGTGAGTTCCACGCAGTGCCAGGGTAGGCCGCGCCTGTTGAGCTCGTCCATGAAGGGATCCGGATCATTTTGTTCCATATTGAAGACTCCTGCGCCAGTCCATTTGCCCGTAAGGATCATTTCCGCGCCGATCATGGCCGGAACCCCTGTGGTATAGGAAATGGCCTGGGAACCTACTTCTTCAAAGCATTGTTCATGGTCGCAGATGTTGTAAATGTACACAGCCTTGAATTGGCCGTCCTTGATTCCGGTGATGACGTTGCCGATGCAGGTTTTTCCCCTGGTCGTCTTGCCCAGGTCCCCGGGGTCCGGCAGAACGGCCTTGAGGAATTGCAGCGGGATGATTTCAACTCCGTTGTACATGACCGGGTCAATGCGGGTCATGCCCACGTTCTGAAGCACTTCCAGGTGCTTGAGGTAGTTCGGTGAGAAGGACATCCAGAATTGAGCCCGGCGGATGGTGGGGATGTGCTTGACCAGGCTTTCCATTTCTTCATGGTACATGCGGTAGATTTCATAGGTGCCCACTTCCTGCGGGCAGGTGAAACTTTGGTGCATGCTCATGGGAGCGGTTTCCCGGAAGGCTCCGTCTTCCCAGTGGCGGCAGGGCGCCGTTACTTCCCGGATGTTGATTTCCGGGTTGAAGTTGGTGGCGAAAGCCTTGCCATGATTGCCGCCATTGACGTCAATGATGTCCAGCGTATGGATTTCGTCAAAGTGATGCTTGAGAGCCCATGCCGTGAATACATTGGTGACGCCTGGGTCAAAGCCGGAACCCAGCAGGGCAAAAATCCCGGCTTTGCGGAATTGCTCCTGGTACGCCCATTGCCAGGAGTATTCGAATTTGGCTACGTCACGGGGTTCATAGTTGGCGGTATCCAGATAGTTGACTCCGGTTTCCAGGCAGGCTTCCATCAGGGTGAGATCCTGGTAGGGCAGGGCTACGTTGATCAGCAGCTGCGGCTTGATTTCCCGGATGAGGGCTACGGTGGCGGGCACGTCGTCCGCATCTACGGAATGGGTAGTGATGCTGACGCCCGTTCTGGAGCGTACGTCCTCCGCAACGGCATCGCATTTGCTCTTCGTGCGGGAGGCCAGATGAATGTTTTGAAAAATATCCGGCAGCTGGGCGCATTTGTTGGCTACCACATGCCCAACGCCGCCTGCTCCAATGATTAAAACCGTGTTCATGATAGGTTCTGTACATAAGTGAAAACAGGCTGAAAGGCAACTCCCGATTTGCTTCAATAATGACACCGTCTTCCTATGGGGCATCAGTTTTTCCGGCATCGGCCGTATGCGGACTTCCCTGCGGAAGACGCACCCTTTTGGAGATTTTCTAAAAATGATTGAACAGGGGATTGACGCGGACTGTCCGATTCTACAATATTGAATTGTAGATATGATTAAACAAATTCTGCCAATTGTTGTTGCCGCCTGCGTCGCTCCCTGCTTTGCCGCGGAAGGGTGGATTACCGATATGGATGCCGCCAAAAAACAGGCCGCCGAACAGAAAAAGGATTTAATGATTGAGTTCACCGGTTCCGACTGGTGCCCTCCTTGCATGCAGCTCCGCGCCAACGTATTCAGCAAGCCTGACTTCCAGAAGGAAGCGCAGAAAAATTTCGTGCTGGTGGAGCTGGATTATCCGCGCGGCAAGGAACAGTCCAAGGAAATGAAAGCCGCCAATGAAAAGCTTGCCCAGCAATACGGCGTGCGGGGATTCCCGACCGTTGTGTTTGCGGACGCTTCCGGCAAGCCTTTTGGGGGATTTGTTGGAGGGCGCTCCGGGGATGATGTCATGAAAGCCATGCAGGATGCCCTGAAGAACAAGGAAGCTCTTAATGCCGCGGAAGCGAATGTCGCCAAGGCTGCTACGGATGAAGCGAAAGTTGCCGCTCTGATGGAAGTGCTCAAGCTGGCTCCTCAGGAATATGTGGACAATTTTTATGGTGACGTGAAAGCGGAAATCAAGAAGCTGGACAAGGATGACAAGTCCGGCCTGAAAGCTGCAGACGCCCTCTCCGACCAGCTTAAAAAGGAACGGAAAGATGTTCAAAATTATCTTGCCGGCAAGCTGACGGACAAGACTACGCCTGCGGAAGCCCTTCAGGTGGTTAAGGCATATCCCGACCGCGACAAGCTTCTGCCGGAAACACAGCAGGAGTTGCTGATGATGGAGTTCGGGACCTACCTGAATTCCACCGGTGACGTGGACGGCGCCGTTCTGATTCTGGATAAGGTGGCCGAGTTGAAGCCGGGAACGGAAGCCGGAATGCAGGCCCCCCGCATCAAGGCCGGCATTCTTGCCAACAAGGATAAGATCAAGGCCCAGATTGACGCTGCCAAAAAGGCGCAGGGCAAATAATTAAAGCCGCTTTTCTTTTCCCTTGATTTGGGAAAACAGCCCCGCAACGGTTTTCTGCCGTTGCGGGGTTTTGCTTTCCCCCTGTTTCTCCGGTTACTCAGAAGGGATGATGGAAAGGAGGCTCTGTGGCTTATGAGGGGCACTGTTCTTCTGCAGCGCGTGTTTTCGGCGCTTCTGCTGCGGGAGTGGCGAAAGGCAGGATTTGATGCCGGTTCCGTCAGGCCGGGTATATGGGATAGGCAAGAGTACCGTGTGGCGGCAACACTATTCTCCGGTAATAAAAATCCGGTCTAGGAGAGAGTGCGGGAAAGGCATGCTGTTTTCTTGGAAGAACTGGTTATTGAAGTTTGATGACGGTATCCAGCCTGTCCCAGGTGACACCCTCGGGCAAAGTGATTTTGTACTGGTCTCCTTCCTTTTCAAGCCTGACGAATTTTCCGTTTCCGGTACCGTTCACAATGAGGGTCGCTCTCGTGAATTTTTCCCCGATATCTTTGATGAACAGGGGGGTATTTCCCTTCAGCTCTTTTCCCTGTCGGGCAATCAGCGGGCTGACGTGCAGGTAAACGGTTTTTTTGCCGTTGTGATCCGCTCTGTAGCAACTGCCGCCCCATGGCTGGTCCCTGTAGGGGCCTCCGCGAGTGTTGTAAATGGCCTCCTTGTAGAGAGCAATCCATTTTCCCATGGACAGAAAAGTTTCAGCCTGTTTCGGATCAAATGTTCCCAGTGGAGTGGGACCGATGTTGTAAAGCAGGTTGCCGTCCTTGACAATGTTATTGATCAGGAATTTGACGGAGGTTTCGACGGGTTTGGTTGTTGCGTTGGATGTGTAGGACCAGTTGCCCGTCCAGCGGGTGCCGGGGATATCCGCCACGGTCATGCAGCTTTCCCAAGGCGTTTGAGTGTTGAAGGGGCCTAGCTTGCATTCCGGCGTCAGGAAATCCCCTTTCAGATCATCGGGCAGCGGTTCCTTATTGCCTCCGCGGGTGCTGTTCATGCGGTTGTTGATCAGAATGTCCGGCTGGTACTGCTTGATGCGGCGTATCATGGTGCGGGGATCCCACTGGTTGAGGGAGCTATTGCCCAGGCTGTCGAACCAGAGCACATCCACTTGGCCGTAGCGGGTGAGCAGTTCGCTGACTTGGCCGAAGTAGTATTCCAGATAACGGTAGTGCTGGTCGGTCAGGTAGTAGGGGTTGTACCAGTCTCTTCCAGAATAATAAAATCCCAGTCTGAGCCCGGCCGCATGAACTGCCGCCGCGAATTGTTCCACGATGTCTTTGCCGTAGGGGGTGGCAGCAATGGTGAAGGTGTCGTAGTTGGAGGGGAAGTTAGAGAAGCCGTCGTGATGCTTGGTGGTCAGCACGGCGTATTTCATACCGCTTTTTTTGGCGACGGACATCCATTTTCTGGGGTCATATTGCTTGGGGTTGAAGCGGCGGTGGGCGGAGTCGTACTCAAAGTCTACGGTATTCTTATGACCGCTCGCGCTGTCTTTGGGACGCGCCGCATTGCGTTCCCAGCTTATTTCCCGTTCCAGCAGGGAAGAAGGGTTCCAGTGAACAAACAAGCCGAATTTGGCATCCCGAAACCATTTTAACTGTTTATTATCGGCCTTGAAATCGAAGAGCCCGTTGACGGCTTCATTAATCAGGTCACGGTCTTCTACTGGAGAGAAGATGTCTTTTTCAGGAGAGAGAATCACCAGTCCTTCCGCCATGGGTTGCATGCGAAAGTTCGGTACAGGAGATTTTTCCTTGTCTCCCTGCCAGAGGTTGAGTTGCAGAACCCTGGCCACATTGCTTATTTCATAAGCTTTCTGTCCGGCTGCTTCCTCCATGATTTCATCAGGCAGTTCCCTGTTGAAAATGGCCTGTACAAAGGGTTGGCTGATATAGATTTTTCCGTTTTCCCGGAAAGGTCTGATATCTTCGGGCAGAGGGATTCGTTTATTTCTGGCCATCGCGCAGGGTGCGCCATGCAGCTTGTCCGTATCTACGGTAAAGTACACGGCGTTTCGAAGTTTTTCAGATAGTTCCTTTTGAAGTTCGTTCACATTTTCCTGGTAGCTCCTGCCGGGATGGAAACGGTTATTGATGCTTTCCGCCTGTTTTTCCGTGATGACCGGGCCGATCCACTGGCTGGCAGCTTCGTCTTTGGTTCCGCAGCCTACAATAATCCGGAAATATTTTCCTGCATCCTTGTCCGTCAGGGTGTAGGATTCCGCATCACGGCTCTGCTGAACCACTACGGTTTTTCCGTTTCGGACATCTGCTTTTTCCCACCGGATCACAGGATTGGCGGATTCTCCGTCAGGTGTGCTGTAACGGCTTCCCAGCGTAGTTCCGACCACTTCTTCACCGTTAATATAAGGTCTGAGCCACGGGACGGTGATGGCATTCCCTACCTGAATGGAGATTATCCCCGCGAGTACGGTCAAGATACAGGATGTCCGGTGTTTGAATTTAAACATGGGAAAAATTTAGAGGAGGAATAACCGGGAGAACAGGATAAACCCCCTCCGTTTTATAAAAGACCAGTAAGGAAGAGGGGTGTTTTTCTTTCTATGAAATTTTATATGTATCATGAGCGTACGAAGGAAAATATATTGTTAAGCCGCAGAACTGGGAGCCGGGTGGGATAAAGGTTCTGGGAGGAGCCTTCCGCTTCTGGGCGGGCGCTCAGGTCGTTGTGGTTCTGCCGCCGTATTTCTTGACGTGAAGCCTTGCGCACGGGAAGGAAACCTGACAGAATCCCGCCATGCGCCTGTTCATGATGTTCTGTGTGATGCTTTTGCTCGCCGGATGCGATACGCGCTCGAGCGTGGAACGGGCTCAGGAGGCAGGCGTGCTCATCGTGGGCAATAATGCGGAGCCCCAGAGTTTTGACCCCCACATCGCCACTTCCGTTTCCGATTTCAAGATGATCAATGCCGTCATGGAGGGGCTGCTGCGCGGGGATTCCAGGGATGACGCCGTTTTTCATCCCGCTGTGGCGGAGTCGTGGATGCATAGTCCGGAGGCGGACAAGTGGCGTTTTTCCCTGCGGAAGGACGTCGTGTGGAGCGACGGCGTTCCTGTGACGGCCCATGATTTCGCGTATGCCTATCACCGCCTGCTTCATCCGGGGTTTGGAGGGAGGTACGCGGACATGCTTTATCCGCTGAAGAATGCGGAAGCCTATAACCGGAACAGGCGCAGCCTGCTGCTGTGCGGTCCCGGTTCCCGGCTGGCCGAGGAAGAGGGGCTGGAAGAGAGGGTTCTGGCCCGGGTGGATTGGGAGAGGCTGGATGGTATGGGAGCCGGTGAGCTGGAGGCACTGCGGGATGATCCTACCCTGATGGAGTGGCCGGACGGGATGCCGGAGGAAGGAGCGCGGAAGATTGCGGCCCGGATGTTGGAGGATGTCCGGGCCGGAAAGCCGGATTTATGGGAGGAAGCCCGCGTGGGCGTGCGCGCCGCGGATGATTATACCCTGGAGATGGAGCTACGTTCTCCGATGCCCCAGCTTCCCCTGCTGTTGCTTCACTGCACCTGGTTTCCGGTTCCCCGCCATGCCGTGGAAGCCCACGGCGGCATGCTGGACAGGACGGGGAAATGGACGCGGCCCGGAGCGGCCGTAGGGAACGGACCTTTTCTTATGGCGGAGCACCGTTTCAATGATTATGTGGAGGTGCGCCGCAATCCCCGGTACCGGAACGCTTCCGCCGTCCGGCTGAATGGAGTCCGTTTTCTTCCCACCGTGAACGGCTTTACGGAAACCCGCATGTTTTTCAACGGCAAGCTTCATGTCACCAACAACGTGCCTCCGGAGATGACGGCTTACGCCCGGGAGCGCGGCGGAGATGATTTTTGCCAGGATGATTATTACGTGACTATTTTTTACCGTCTGAATACGTCGCGTGCGCCGCTGAATGACGCCCGGGTCAGGCGGGCCCTTTCCCTGGCGGTAGACCGGGAGGCCCTGGTGCGGGACGTGGTGTGCGGCGGCGGCCAGCCGTGCTTCGGCTTTACGCCGGACGGCGCCGGATACAAGACGCCGCATGGGGTGGAGTTCAATCCGGAGAAAGCGCGTTCCCTGCTGGCCCAGGCCGGTTTTCCCGGCGGGAAGGGTTTTCCACGGCTGGAGCTGATGACTACATCCCGCGAAGTTCAGAAGACGATGGCGGAAGCCATCCAGGGCATGTGGAAAAAGCATCTGGGGATTCATGTGGATATCCGTTCCTGTGAGTGGACGGCCTACAAGTTCGCGCAGAATTCCATGCAGTATGATTTTAGTTCCTCCTCATGGTCCGGTGATTATCTGGACCCTTCCAGTTTTCTGGATTTGTGGGGTTCCGCCTCCGGGAACAATAATACGGGCTGGTTTCATCCGGAGTATGAACGCCTGCTGGCGGAGAGCCGCGCCACGGGAGACCAGGAGAAGCGCATGGCCCTGCTGGCCCGTGCGGAAGCGCTGATGCTTTCCGAATCCCCGGTGATTCCCCTGTATTGGGCCAAACGGTCCTATTTGAAGAGGCCGGAGGTGCGGGGATGGCACCCCCTGCTGCTGGACAATCATTTGTTTGAGGATATCAGCCTGGACGACGCCCGGGAACATGGGAAGGAGGCCGCGCCTTGACCAAGATGATTCTGAAACGCCTGGGGCAGGGGCTTCTGGTCCTGCTGGTGCTGGAAACTGTGACGTTTTTCCTGATACGCCTGTTGCCGGGGCACCCCTTCATGGGGGAAAAGAAACTTCCGGAGCATGTCCTCCAGCAGCTCCAGGCCAGTTACGGGCTGGATCAGGCTCCCCTGGTCCAGTACGGGCGTTACTGGTGGAACATGCTGGTTCATGGCGACCTGGGGCCGTCTTTGGTGAAGGAAGGTGTCAGCGTGGCGGATATGATCGGCCAGTCATTCCCTGTTTCCCTCCAGCTTGGAGTCATAGGCATGGCTATTTCCATTCTGGTGGGGATTCCCGCCGGAATTGTGGCGGCACTATACAAGAACCGGTGGATGGACTGGTGGGTGATGCTCGTTTCCATGGCCGGCATTTGCATTCCCGCTTTCGTCGTGGCTCCGCTGCTTGGCGTGGCGTTGGGCATGCATGTGCCCGGCTTGAGCGTGGCCGGATGGGATTCTCCCGGTTGTGTGGTGCTTCCGGCGCTGACGCTGGGGCTGGTGAATGCCGCATATCTGGCGCGCCTGACGCGCGGCGGCATGATTGAAGTGCTGGGGCAGGATTTCATCCGGACGGCTCGATCCAAGGGGGCGGGGCCTTTCCGTACGGTTTGGAAGCACGCTTTGCGAGGCGGCCTGATTCCGGCTCTTTCCTATCTGGGGCCAGCTTTTGCCGCCATGATTACCGGTTCTTTTGTGGTGGAGACCTGTTTCCAGGTTCCCGGCATGGGGCAGCATTTCGTGAACGCAACCACGGACCGGGATTATTTCCTCATCCAGGGGCTTGTCCTGTTTTACGGCATTCTGATCGTCGCGGCCAACCTGGGTGTGGATCTGGTGCAAATGGCCGTCAACCCGAGATTGAGAAAGGAATCATGAGAAAAAGAGGATGGAACAGGACGGAGGAACAGGGTTCCTCCCTGTGGAAGGACGCTTTTCTGCGTCTTTCCCGCAACCGGGCGGCCATGTTTTCCCTGCTGGCGCTGGCGCTGATTGCGGCGGCCTGTTTTCTAGGTCCCCTGCTGCCGTGGCTGCCTCATCCTAATGTGCAGGATTTGTCCCGGATTGCGGAAAGCCCTTCCTGGGACCATTGGTTCGGCACGGACCAGCTTGGGAGGGACCTGCTGGCGCGTGTCCTGTACGGCGGCCGCATTTCCCTGCTGGTGGGAGTGGTCGCTACGGGCGTTTCCCTGGTGATTGGCGTGGCGTACGGACTGGTTTCCGGTTATGCCGGAGGCAGGCTGGATGCCCTGATGATGCGCCTGGTGGATGTGCTTTTTGCCCTGCCGTTCATTGTGCTGGTGATTATTTTTTCCTTGTCCGTGGAGGAGCCGGCCCGGAGGCTGACGCAGTGGGTTTCCGGCATGACGGGCTGGTCTGTGGAAATGGTGAGCCCCATGACCGGGCTGATTCCCCTGTTCATCGCCATCGGCGCTTTGGGCTGGCTGACGCTGGCGCGTATTGTCCGGACGCAGACGATGGAGCTGAAAGGGCAGGAGTTTGTGGAAGCTGCCCGTTCCCTGGGCATCGGCCACATGAAGATTCTGTTCCGCCATATTGCTCCGAATTTGTTCGGGGCCGTCATCGTGTACACGACGCTGGCCGTTCCCGGCATCATGTTGCTGGAAGCCGTCCTGTCCTTTCTGGGGCTGGGTGTGAAGGCTCCCAATTCCTCATGGGGAACGCTGATCAAGGAAGGGGCGGACCGCATGGAGGTAAGTCCGGAATTGCTTTTGTTCCCGGCGCTCCTGTTTTCGGCTACCCTGCTGGCGCTGAATTTCCTGGGGGACGGCCTGCGGGACGCCCTGGATCCCAAGTCCTCCAAGGACTGATGTTTTTAAGTAAAAATCATGAAGATTGCGTTAACGATTTCCATGCTGGTGGTCTCCAACGTTTTTATGACGTGGGCGTGGTACGGCCATCTGAAGAAGGGTTCCGGGGCGGATGGCAAGCCCCTGCTGATGATTATCCTGATGAGCTGGGGATTGGCGTTTTTTGAATATTGCTTCATGATTCCCGCCAACCGCCTGGGCAGTACGGGCGGGCTTAACGTGGCCCAGCTCAAGATTATGCAGGAGGTGATTACCCTGTGCGTGTTTATTCCTTTCGCCCTGTTCTACATCGGAGAAAAATGGAAGTGGGATTACCTGTGGGCGTTTTTATGTGTATTGGGAGCCGTTTTCTTCGTCAACAGGGAGCGTTTGTTCGGGTGACAGACTTTTTCCGTTCGCATTCCTCCCTCCGGGCTGTCTTACCCTGAAGAAAGATGAAGATGAACATAATTCCTGTTTTTGCCGCAGCAGCCTCAATCGTTCTGGCCGCAGGCTGCCATCATCGCCACCACGATCGTGATGATTACCGTTCCGGGCCGCCGCGCCATGATAATTATCATCATGACCGTGGCGGCTGGGATCAAAGGCGGACAAAGCCGGTCCCCAAGCCGCGCCCGCATTACATAACCGCCAATCATGCTTCCTATCCCCGCCTGTACCAGCTTCTGTAGATTCGCGGGGACGTTTCTCTGCATCCGGAAGGGAGCAGGGCAGGTCCGTGACATGGAACGGGAGGAAGGGCCATGCGGGGAAAATGCCAGCATCGGCGTGCCGTTTATTCCGCCTTTCGGGACGGATTCCGTGCCTGTTCCCTCACGTCGGGACCGGTGGCGGGGGACTCTTGGCTGCGTTCGATGAGCCGCGCACAGGATATAGGCTTGAAAAGGCGCGGTGCCCCCGGCACTCTATGCGCCAGATCAATGACTATAGATGAGCAATTAGACATATTGATGGGCGGTACCGCCGTCGTGATCAGCCGCGAAGAGCTGAAGGAGCGCCTCAAGCTGGGCCGCCCCCTGCGCGTGAAGCTGGGCGTGGACCCTACTGCGCCGGACATCCACCTGGGCCATACCGTGGCTATTGAGAAATTGCGCCAGTTCCAGGAACTTGGCCACCAGGCTGTTTTGCTCATCGGGGATTTCACCGCCACGATCGGCGACCCTTCCGGCCGTTCCGTGACCCGCCCCCCCCTTTCCCGTGAACAGGTGCTGGAGAATGCGGAGACATATACCAAGCAGGCGTTCAAGATTCTGGACCGTGACAAGACGGAGATCGTGTATAATGGGGACTGGTTCCGCAAGATGACGTATGAGGAGGTGCTGAAGCTTAATTCCCGCGTGACCATGCAGCAGATGCTGGCCCGGGAGGATTTCAAGGCTCGTGTGGAGGGCGGTAAGGAGGTGCGCCTGCATGAGATGCAGTATCCGATTATGCAGGGTTGGGATTCCGTGGAAATCCGTGCGGACGTGGAACTGGGCGGGACGGACCAGCTTTTCAACATCTTGGTGGGCCGCGACCTTCAGAAGGAGGAAGGCATGCTGCCGCAGATCGCCATGACGATGCCTCTTCTGGAAGGTCTGGACGGCGTGCGGAAGATGTCCAAGTCCTACGGGAATTACGTGGGCGTGGATGAGGCTCCGGAGATGATGTTCGGCAAGATGATGAGCGCCAGCGACGAACTGATGGACCGCTATTACCTGGTGCTGCTGGGTGAGAAGCGGGACATGGGATTGCATCCGATGGAAGCCAAAAAGCTCCTGGCCTGGAAAATCACGGCACGCTATCATGATTCCGCCGCTGCGGATGCCGCGCGTTCTGACTGGGAAACCCGTTTTTCCAAGAGGGATTTGGCTGCCGCGGATTTGCCGGAAGTGGAGATTGCCTCCCTGCCTGCCGACATGAATGCCCTGGCCCTGGTTTCCTTCCTGTTTGAGAATGTTTTCCAGGTGAAAAAATCCAATGGCGTTCTCCGCAAGGAGCATTTCACGCCCGGCGCTATCCAGTTGAATGATGTGAAAATGACAGACCCCTCCGCCGTTTTGGAACTGGCTCCGGGCAGCGTCCTGCGCCTGAGCAAGAAGCATGCTGTGCGTTTCAAATAGAACGCCGGAGGCGGTATTTACCTTTTTTCCTTCTCCATGCCGGGATTCCTTGCCAAATTGGATCGCTTCACCATCGGCCTCATCGTCAGTGTGGGCGCGGGAATTCTGGTTCCCTGTTCCGGAGTATGGGATACGGTGTTCAGCCGCCTGAGCGATGCAGCCATCGTTCTGCTTTTTTTCCTGTACGGGGCCAAGCTTTCCCGCCGTTCCGTATGGGAAGGGTTGATGCACTGGCGCCTTCAGGGGCTGGTGGCTGCGAGCACCTTTGTTATTTTCCCCCTGCTGGGTATGTTCAGCATGCCCTTGTGGAATAGTGTGCTGGGGCCGGATTTGTGCATGGGAATGCTGTATGTGTGCATGCTGCCTTCCACCGTGCAGTCCAGCATAGCGTTCACTTCCATGGCGGGCGGCAATGTGGCCGCGGCCATTTGCTCCGCTTCCGTTTCCAGCCTGCTGGGGGTGTTCCTCACCCCCTTGCTGGTGGGGCTGGTGTGGTCCCGCGGAGGGGAAGGGGGCGTGGATTTTTCCACTTTCCTGAACATCTGCTATATTATTCTGGTGCCTTTTGTGGCCGGCCAGTTCGCCCAGCGCTGGATTGGCAAATGGGTAGTCACGCACCGGAACCTCACTTCCTGGACAGACCACAGCACCATCTGGCTGGTTATTTACACGGCATTCAGCCATGCGATGATTAACGGCGTATGGAAAAATCTGCCCTGGCTTTCCCTGGTGGAGGTGCTGGCTTTTTGCGGCCTCCTGCTGGCCGCAGCCTTGTGGCTGACGGCTTTCCTTTCACGCAGGCTCCGTTTTTCCCGCGAGGACCGCATTGCGATTATTTTCTGCGGCTCCAAAAAGAGCCTGGCTACCGGCATTCCGATGATGAACGTGATTTTTGCCGGAGCCCCCATCGGGCTGCTGGTGATTCCCATCATGGTGTTCCACCAGATCCAGTTGATGGTTTGTTCCTTCCTGGCCCGGAAGTGGGCGAAGGACGTGGGAAAGGGAGAACAACTTTAAGATGGCCTCTGTTTGCCTGCCCTCTCAATGTCCGGTCAGGCGCAGGACTCCGTCGTATTGCATGTCCCGGCCCGGAACAATGATGTGGCTGCCGCGGGAGGGAACTTTTGCAGTAATGGGTTTGTTGCGGAACTGGGCCAAAAACCGCTGGAAGGATTCCATGTCTTCCGGAATGATTTTTACTTCCGTGTAGGCGGGGTTGGAAGGCGCATTCGTGATCTCCACCCGGAAGGAACCCGCGATATTGCCGTCCGGCGCATAGAATTCCAATGATTCTTCCGGAGGGGCGGGATGCATGAAGAACAGGAAGAACATGATGCCCAAGGCCGCCAGGGTGACGACAGTCAGCGGAATGTTTTTTCTGAGGGGACTGATATGCATGCCTTCTTTTCCTTTCTTCCATAAGATTATGGGTTTTGCCGGAGCGTGTCAACCCCTCCGGGGGACAGGCGATGATGCATTCCTTCCCCATATTCTTTTCAAGGAACCTGTTCCGGAAGAACGGGAGACGGAAAAAGGGTTGCGTCCGCGGGTCAATGTGGTAGCTTGTGCGGGCAAAGGGAACCCTATGACCTTACCTGTAAAGATTCTGTCCGTATTGGCAGGGCTGAGCCTGGCGGGAAGCGCCCGGGCGCGCATTTGGACGAATGACCGGGGCGCTACCGTCGTAGCCGTGCTGGTGGCCGTCCGTGATGCGGAGGTGGATTTGAAGCTTCAGGATGGTCGCGTGGTGGCTGTTCCCAAGAATATTTTTTCCGGAGCCGACCAGGAATATATTCTGGAATGGGTAAAGTCTGGCGGGACGCTCCCCGATACGGATGTGGGGGCTGAGAATCCTCCTGTGCAGGGGGATTCCGGCAGACGGTACGTTCCCCTGGAGCCGAATTGGGATGCTCCCTGGCCGGAGAGGGTGGTTGTTCCCGGTTTCCTGCTGGTGAAAACCGTGCAGGAGACGGAGGAGCTGAGTGTGTATGAAACGGATCATTTCATCATGGAGTCTCCCGGAAAGCTGCCGGAAGCGGAGCGTATGATCCTTGCCCGGCGTTTTGAAACCATTCTGTCTGCCCTGGCAGCTGTTCCGTTGAATCTGGCGGTGGCCCGCCGGCCCTCCCGCAAGTATCTGGTGAGGGTATGTTTCCAGGAAGAGGATTTCAACAGGGCTCCGGGCCTGCGGAACGGGCATCTCAAGTTTTCCCCTACCAGTTTCACGGCTCTGCTGTTGCGGGATAAGAAGGGAAAGCTGCTGAAGCCGGAACTGGATCCGCGCTTTGCCGTCACGCACTGGGCGGCGCAGTCCATGGATTGGGATCACTGGCTGGTGGACGGCTTTTCCGCGTACATGGCTTTTCTTCCCATGGAGAAGGAAGCGCCGGTATTCCGGAAGATTCCGGAAAGGCTGGCCGCGATGGTTCCGCGCGCCGTCCGCACGGGCAGAGAAACTCTGCCGGCCCTGGCGGACATGCTGTCCAGGGATTCAGCACATTCCGCCGCGGAGCATGGCGTTTCCTCCAGGGGAGGAACGCTTCAGTATTGGGCCGATTTGTTGTGGATGGTTTACTGGAGCCACCTGGAAGGGAGCGGAAAGGCGGAGCGCCTCAGAAGCTATTTGAGGGTTCGTGATGCGGAGGGCGGCGGGAAGGCGCGTGCTGTTTTGCTGGATGGGAAGACACCGGAGGATGTACAGAGGGAAATGGCCGCGGCTTGGAAAAAAATGGGATTGAGGCTGAGATTTTCTCAGCCGGCTTCTGCTGCCGCGGACAGGGAGTCTGCGGGAAAATAACGGGAAGGGAGGGAAGAAAAACTCCTGCCGGGAAAGTGTGGGAAGCCTGCGTCTCAAATGGTGCCGTTGAGTTTTCTCCCTATCCAGAACAGGGTAAGCAGAAGGATGAGGATGGAGAGCGTATACGGGTTGCACCAGAGCAGGATGCGCGTTTCCATGGGCGGCGGCACCGGGAGATCCCTGATTTCCTTAATGAGCCGCTGTATTTCCTCAGCTTTTACCATGCGCCCGCGTGTGATGGAGGCCATTTCCTCCATTAGCGCGGTATTGACGGGGCTGCCTATTTTTTCCAGCGTTTCACTCATGGTGATGACGGGAAGCGTAACGGATTTATCCGGTTCCGCAGAGGATGAAGCAGTGAGCTTCCAGGTGCCGGGACGGTTGATTTTGACGGAGGTGGTAAAGGAGCCCCATGTATGGTCCATAGTGTCCATTTGAACGCGGCTGGAGCTTCCTTCCGGAGTTGTAATGTCCAGAAAAACCTCTCCATTCTGGAGAGGGGCCCCCAGTTTGTCGGAGACCATGGCGGTGACGGTCAGCGTGTCTCCCGGCCGGGGCCGTTCCGGGGTGGGAATCAGACGGATTCTTTCCCCTGCGGCCATGTTGCGCTGGTAACTCATCCAGCGGGCCACCTGGCTCCAGAAACGGTAATGGTATTTGTCTTCTACTCCTCGCCTCCATCGCCAGGCGGAATCCGTTCCCATGAAGAGGACTTTTCCGTTGCCGCAGGACTGGGTGACAATAAGAGGAATGCGGCCATAGGCATTCTTATCCGCCGCATGCACGGCCAGGACAGTGCTTCCCGCTTTGGGCCGTTCCACGGGGGCGTACCAGTTGAAGCCCGGCAGATTGCGCCATACTTCTTCGTTTTCACCCTCCGTATCCGCCAGCATGGTAAGCAGGGAGCCGCGGCCTTCCGGCGTCAGGATGAGGGGGGATGGGGAAGGCTGGGTTGTCCCCTCCGGCTTGGTGTTGAGGAATGTAACGGGCATCAGGTCCCCCAGTTCCGATTTCAGGAGTTCCATTTGCCTGCCCTGGTAGCCGGGGAGGAAGACGATGCCGCTGGCCTGGTTTTTTACCATGCCTTTGAGCAGGGAGGCCTGTTCTTCCGTCAGCCCTTTGGAGCCCAGCCCCACGTCGCCGATGAAGATGACGTCATACCGGGCCAGGTCTTCCATCCTGTCCGGGAATTTGACCAGGTACCCGGGGCCTTCCCCCATTTCTTCCAGTCCCGGATGAAAGAGCAGGGTATGCACGTCCACGCCGGGATCCCGGTACAGGGCGTTCCGGATGAAGCGGTATTCCCAGCGCGGCAGGGTATCGATGACCAGTGCTTTGATGGATTCCCTCCTGCCGGAGATGCTGAAGGAAGAGGCGTTATTATTGTGCATCCGTTCCTGGGGCTGGACCGGGAGTTTGAGTTCCAGCGTTTCCGCTCCTTCTTTTTCTATTTTCCACAGAACCGCGTCGGATACCTCCCCCTGGGCCGGAATGGTGACCGTGCGGGTGACGGTTTTTCCTGTATCCCTGGAAGTCATGATGAGCGTGGTGCGCGTTTCTTTGCCCAGCGTGCTTTTAATGGTAAAGGGTATTTGCACCGTTTCCCCGATGATGCCGTAAGTGGGGGCTTTCACGTCCTGAAGGGCCAGGTCCGGGAGGGGATACGGGCTGCCTGCGGAAATGATGAACAGGGGGATGCCCCTGGTGCGCATGCGCTGGGCCTGTGTCAGCACGGAGGATGAGGCGTTGTGGCTGCCGTCCGTGAACATGATGACCGCCCGGAGGTTGTCGGAGGATTGCATGGCGTCCTCCAGCGGCTTGGCCAGGTCTGTGCCGGCCATGGCATAATCCGGAGAGTCCGGCGCAGGTGGCGCGCCGAAGGAGGCGTATTCCACTACATGCGTGTCTTTGAGGGATTCCGTACTGTTGCCCTTGAGCAGTTCCTGCACGTAGGCCGTGCGTGTGACGACATGCTGGGGGGAGATTTCAACATCCTGCGTTTCCATGGAGCCGGAGCGGTCCTCCAGAATGGAAACCTTGGGTTTTTCCTGCGGGGCGGAGGTGATGATCCATTCCGGCTGGAAGAGCAGGAAGCAAATGAAGCCAAGGATTGCCAGGCGAAGAATTTCCAGTTTGAATGTCAGCGGCCGGCGGTTGCGCTTGCAGGCGATATAGCTCATCCAGATGCCGGCCGCCATAACCAGGGCGGTCAGGATGACGCTTGACGCAGTAGGTTGAAGGCTCAGGTTCATGGACGGGTGGTGGGGGAGGGGCGTTTGGCCGTCTGGCCGGGCAGGCACAGGAGGGCTTCCATCAGCAGGCTGGCGAGGGCGAAGAACAGGAAGAGCTTCCATGCTTCCTGCACCAGGGAGGGGGCTTCCTCTGCACTCTGCATGGAACTGATGGAAGCTTCCGGCAGAAGGAGGTGGAGTTTTTCATCCGTAATCTGGTCAGGCATGTCTTCCGGCCAGGGGCGGTTCACGGCGTAGGTCTGTGCTCCCAGTCGGTACACGCCTGCCGTATCGGCCGGAGAACCGGAGGGGTGGCTTCCCTGGGCATTATCCAGGCGCACGGGGGTGTCCGTGGCGGATTGCGGCAGGGAGGCGTCATTCACCCGTAGGGAAATGGAGGTGGAAAAGCGTTCCGCCCCCCGGTCCGCCATGCGCTGGAGCAGGGGGAGCAGCAGGTGGCCGTCCGCCAGGTTGGACCAGGAATATCTGGGCAGCGTTCCCAGGAACAGAGCGGACCCTGTTCCGGCCCTGACCTGGGCCAGAGCGCAGGAACCGTCATCCCAGGAGGCCAGAGTGCGGTATTTGCCCAGCAGGGGTTTTCTACGCACGGCGCGGAGACGGTTGGCGGGGATGGGTGTCTGATCGGAACCGTCGCGGAGGAATCCCCTTTGCCGGTCCCACGTTTCCAGACGGTAGTATTGTTCGGACGGAGCCGTCTCCGTCGCGCCCCAGGAAACGCCCAGGAATGAATGCCGTGTTCCGTGTTCCGTGTCGTCAGGCAGGAAAAGGGCTATTCCTCCTTCTTCAATGAATGTCTGGAGTTTTTTTTCCATTTCCGCGCGCGGCGGCGGCCCGTACCAGACGACCATGGACTGGGAGGCCAGATTAGCCTGAGCTTCCCGCGTATTGCCGGGCATCGTGGCTTTCCTGCCGGGCAGGCCGGGAGGGGCGGACATCAGGGAAAGGGTTTTCCCCACTTCTCCCGAAGGACCGAAAATCAGGATGTTGGCGAGAGGCTTGGGGGCGAAGGTGAAGAAGGAAATGTCATCCCTGATGAAGTCGTCATGAGGCAGTGCAACGAAGCCGAAGCCGGATTCCTTGCCCTGCGGCAGGGGTATTTCTTTCCGGATGGAGGTGTTTTCCCCTGCCAGTTGCAGCGTGGCGGAGGAGGAGGCGTTATCCACGGAAAGCTGCATCGGCACGTCCTCCGGCTGGTTGGGGTTGAAACCCTGCCGCAGCACTTCCAGGTCCAGCACCAGTTTCCCGTTATTTACCTGAGCCTGCCGGACTCTGATGCCGCGGTTGCTTTCCGGCCTGTCGCGGAGGGCCATGATGCGGATGGAAGGGGGCAGGGGAAGGGCGGCCAGCCTCTGGCGCACACCGGGCCAGAGAGGGGAGTCTGGCTTCCAGGAAGAGGCCTGCATGTCCGAGGCAATCCAGATTTCCGTCTTTCCTGCGCCGGATTCTTCCAGGTACGGGATGGCTTTTTGCAGAAGTGCCGGAATATCCGCGCCTCCATCCGTTGTCTTGCTTACAGTCAGATCCGCCAGGGCTTCCGGAGCGGGAATCTGGGTCACGGTTCCGGTGGCGGAATCAAGCAGGGACAGGCGGCAGTGGCCGAGCTGCGCGAACGTGGATTCCACCAGCGGGGGGATGGCATCCCGGAGGGAGCTGGTTTTGTCCGGACGGGCATCCATGGAGGCGGAACGATCCAGAACCAGCAGGACTTCATTCAATCCGGAGCTCCCCCAGCCGAAAAAGCTTCCGAGCAGGGGCCGCGCAAAGGCCGTTACCAGTGCCGCCACGGCCATCACGCGCAGTGCCAGAATCAGATAGTGCAGCAGTTTTTTCGTTCCACGTGTTTCCCTGGCCGCACGGAGAAGGAATTCCATGGCCGCCCAGGGGACGGAACGGTGCCGCCACCGGTTGACCAGGTGGATGATGATGGGAACGGAGGCTGCAAAGAGAGCCCACAGCAGCCAGGGAGAGTTGAAGGACATGGCGGGACAGGGATAATTGGAGGGTCAGAGCTGCCTGGTCAGGTGGAGGGCGGGCCGGGCAGCAGTTGCCGGAGGATGTGAAGGGTCATTTCCCCGGTTTGCTGGAAGGATTTTTCGCCCAGAATGCCGATGTTATCCTTGGAGGTGTGCCACCAGTTGCCGTCCTGGAAGTCGTCAATCAGGTTCAGCGTGTCCACGCCGCGCTCCATGAAAGGAACGTGGTCATCCAGGATGGCATAGCCGGATACTCCCCATTCCTCTGGGGAATAACCCAGTTCACGGATGGCGCGGGAATAAACCCGGTACATGGATTGGGGCGTCATGGCCGGGATGCGTATCTTTTTACCCTGCCGCCCCACCATGTCCAAATTGATCATCCATTCGGGGAGCGGCTGCCGCATGGAGGATGCGTAATGCCTGGAGCCGTACAGGCCGTCGTCGCTGTCCATATGTTCCGCAAAACTTTCTTCCCCGTCAAAAAACACAAGCTCCAAATTTCCGGCGCGTGCGGGGTCTCCGGACAGAATGCGGGCTGTCTCCAGAATGGCCGCAGCTCCCGATGCCCCGTCATTGGCGCCGGTGAATCCGTCGATGCCCCGCTTGGTGTCAATGTGGCAGGTCAGCAGGCCCCGAACCGGATCCAGGAAGTTTGGAGCCTTGCCAAAACGGGCCCTCAGGTTGACGAACCGGACGGGGCCCTGGGGCGTTTCCTTTTCAAAAGCCTGTTCCCGGCAGGTCCAGCCGCATTTGGCCAGTTCCTCCTTCAGGTAGTCCATCTGCCTGCGGTAGCCGGGAGTGCCTGAAGCCCGGTTCCCCATTTCCGTTATCCGCGCGGCGTGGAACAGAGCGTTTCCTCCGTTGAAACAATCCGTTTGCCGGATTTGCGCGGGAACGGTTTCCACACCGGGCAGGGGCGTTTCCACGGGGTTTTCGCACTGCATCAGCAGGGCCGTGAACAGGAGAAGTCCGATGCGGGGCGTCATGGAAAAAGGGGGAGGAAGTTTACTTGGAATCAGGCCATTCATCCTGGCCCAGAAGCTCAAGGATGCGGATGAATTCCGCTTTGCTGGAGAAGGTGATTTCAATGGACCCCCGGCTTCCCTGGCCGGAAATGTTCACCGGAGTACCGAATTGTTTGGCGAGGATGCTGGAAATTTTCTTATATTGAGGGGAGGACGGTTTTTTAACGGGAGCCGGCTCCGGCGGGTTGAGCATCTTCTGAATAGCCTTCTCCGTCTGGCGGACGGTGTAGCCCTTGTTGACGATGTCGCGCCCAAGCTGGATTTGCTGGTCCTTGTTTTTGAGGGAGAGAAGTACCTTGGCATGCCCTACGCTGATAAAGGTATTGCCCAGCATGTCCTGAACCGGTTGAGGCAGGTCGAGCAGCCGCATGCTGTTGGCCACGGCGGCGCGGGATTTGCCTACGCGCTTGGCGATGTCCCCCTGCTTCATGCGGAACTCCGTTTTCAGGCGCATGTAGCCGGCGGCTTCTTCCAGCGGGCTGAGGTTTTCTCGCTGGAGATTTTCAATCAGGGCCAGTTCCAGCACGTCCTTATCGGAAGCTTCCCGGATGATAGCGGGCACGGTGGACAGCCCCAGGATGCCGGAGGCTCTCCAGCGCCTTTCCCCGGCAATCAGTTCATATTTGCCGCTTTGCGTTTTACGGACGATTAAAGGCTGGATGATGCCGTGTTCCTTGATGGAATCTACAAGTTCCGCCAGTTGTTCCGGCGTGAAAATGGCGCGCGGCTGCAGGGAGCTGGGAATAATGGCGGCATGGGATAGTTGATGCACAACGTCTCCCGCCTGGGGAGCCGCCAAGGATTCACGAGACAGATTTTGATTGATAAGGGCGTCAAAGCCTTTCCCCAGAGCCGGTTTTGCCATAGCAGGGAAGAGACTAGCATGAACCGGTTCCGTTTTCAACAGGGTATTTGTTATCCAAGGCGGAAATTCCGGCGTTTGTCTCTGGCGGAATATTCCTTGTTCCCGGACGTATCAGGCGTGTTGCTCCCGCCCCAAGGGCAGGACAAGGATGTCTGTGTCCGGGAGCGGTCTGATGTCACCGCCGGTTCCATGCCGGTAAAGGCCAGTTTCCGGGCAATAAACAAAAAAATGAACAAAATGAATAGCAATAAACAGTCCTGCCGCAGCGCCATTTTTTCCCACGGAACCGTTGCGGCACAACATGCGCGAGAATTCCAGGAATCCCTCACCCCCTCTCTCAAATGAACTTCAATTTGACAGAAGAACAAAAGAAAGCGGCTTTGGAGGCAGGAAAACAGGGCATGAAAAACGCTTATGAAAAAAGCGGAACACGTTCCGGATTGACTTGGTGGGAACGTCTCTTGTGGGTGGTTCTGGCCGGAGCGGCTTATGCGGCGTCTTCTCTCCTCTCCGGCTGCGGGTATACCGTAGACGTGACTGCAGAGCGGGCGGAGATATGCAGGGACGATTCCTGTCTGGTTCTGGAACCGGGGCATTTGTCCTGCTTCCAGAAACAGCCGAAAACGGAGATGCCTCCGGTTATCCAGAAAATCCGGCAGGGCAAATGACTGGGTGCCGTCCGATCTTTTGCTCCGGCGGTTTTAGGGAAAAACGGTTTTTCAGGAGCCGTTCCGACGGGAATCGTCCGGTGCGCCAGCGGTTGAGGCGGCATAAGAAAAACTGGGTATGAACGCTTTATCTGCCGCCTTTTCCTATTATCTGGCTGCAGGCCGGAGGGTGGAGGAAATGGAGGAAGACGGCCGCCGCCAGGATGTCTATGTCCGTACTCCGGAGCTTGTCCTGATGGCGCGCAGGGTGGATTCCTCCGCATCTTTCGGAAAGATTGTCGATGTCCGCTTCCGGTTTGAGCCGGTCCGGTGTGATGCCTGGCATCTCCATTTTCTGGCGGGAGATGTACGGGAATTGCTGGCTTATAAACGGGAGATTCTTTCCCTGCCCTGGATTCTGACCCAGCATGGCAAGCGGGGGGACGGGAGATTGGTAAAATTACCTGCTTCCCGGTTTTGCCGTCTGCTGGGAGCGTTTGTGGGGGACGAAGCGTTTTCCTGATCGTGTTAATGAAAGAGCCTCCGTGCGGATGTCTGCACGGAGGCTCTTTCATGGCATCCGGTGCATGGAAACAGGTTGCTGCAACAATGGTTGAATTCTTCTGCACTCCTTTTCCGGGAGTTTTTTTGCGGGAACTTCCCTAAACCAGGGATTGTGCGAACCGGTATGCCTCATTGCTGCGGTTCAGCCATCCTTTGCCGAACACGGGGAACTGTTTGCAAGAACGGTAAAATGATTTGCGCCGTTCGTTCAGAGTGGAGAGAAATTCGGACTCTCCCGTTTGGGCGAGAACGGTTTTCAACATCTGCCGGGTTTGTTTTCCCGGGATGCCGTCCACCACAAGCCCGGCGCCGTGGATGTTCAGCGCGCGCTGCAAAATTTTCCCGGTATTCCTGCTCCCGGAATTGAAATAATGGTCCCGCAACATAAACTCCGTGGCCGGAAAAGCGTCAGACCCCAGCCAGGAACGCACGGCTGCGGTGTTGTCCAGGACGTATTGCAGGCAACCTTCCCAGGCCTCTTCACGCCTTCCGGCATCCAGCAGGGCCTTCAATCTGTTAAACACGTCCGGTTCAATACCGTCGCAAATGCCGCAAATCTCCCACTTGCCGCCCTTGTCGGCAGCGGGAAGGCGGGAAACGCGCAGGGAATACGGCCCGGTAACACGGCTGTCTTCAAACCGGAGGATAGCCGCGGCCATCTTTCTTTCTGTAGTATCCATGGGCTTGAATCATGGTTCCCTTGGTCGAAACGGCAATGGAGGCGTATTCAAGGGGGGAAACGGCTTGCTGAGGCGGCGTTATCGCCAACGGAACCTTCTTCCCGCTCCGGGAATGACCCTTCGCTGCCGGAAGTTGACGGGGATGCCCGTGGGTGGAATGGCCTCTTGCCAGATGTTGTGTCCGCTTTGCTTCCTGCGGCTGCCGCATTCCGCCGGAGATATGAATGGATGATGAATGTTCAAAAGCGGCACGCCGGAAATTCATGGGAACGAGTAATGGCGCACGCCTCATAAAAGCAACCCGCTCAAGGATTGACCTTGAGCGGGTTATGATGGAGCCGCTTGTCAGATTTGAACTGACGACCGTCCGCTTACAAGGCGGGTGCTCTACCACTGAGCTAAAGCGGCATGGTAATGAGGTGGCCCATATCTACAGAAGATGGCCCGTTGTGGCAAGCCGAAAATGGATAGTCAGGCATGGATATTTCCATTTTAAGAGATTGAAAACGTTTCAGGAGTCAAACAGGGAGCCCTGTTCCAGCGGCGGATCGGCAGGCGGTTCCTCCAAATGTGGGGCTGTTTCAGGATGCAGCGTTTCCGCGGAGGGGGCGGGTGAGCCTTCCGTCCGTTCCGCTGTTGCGGAAGGAGCGGTTGTTGGCCCTTCCGTTTCCTCATTTCCGGACTTGGCCGGAGGCATGATGCGGGAGACGCGTTCCACAGGATGCCTGGTAATGATATTTCCCTGGGCACCGCGGTTTTTGATTCTCAGGTCCGCGAAGTGGAAGGGCCTGATCAGGTTACGGAGTTTCAGAACGGCTTTCAGATAAACGTTTACGCTTATCTGGGAACTGTTTTCCTCCGTTTCATGCACGGAGAAGTGGAAGATGCGCGTTCCCTTTGCGCCTCGGGTAAGCGGATATTCCTTGTCCCTGGTGAACCCTCCTATGCGGAAACGCTTGGCGTACACGGGGCCGTCTTTTCCGTCCCGGTAAATCAGGTTGAACACGGAGGCGTCCCCTTTTTTGATGACGGAAATATAAAGGGGATTTTTACCAGCGAAAAATTTGTCCTGAATCCGCACGATTTTGAGCACGCCTGCATTGTCAATGATCAACACGTCATCCAGCGTGGAGCATTTGCAGACAGGGTTTCCCTTCTTGACGCCGTAACCGGCAAAGCCTTCGTCATCAATATACAATGTTTCATTGGCAACAGCCACCTGCGCGCGGTTTACGGAGCCGAAGGAGGAAATTTCCGTTTTCCGCGGATAGGCGGCGCCGTATTTTTTACGCAGGGCTTCAAACCAGCGGATAGTGAATTTGGTAAGCTGGTTGAGGTTCTTCTGCGTTTGTTCGATGTCCTCTTCAAGCTGGCGGATGTGCTGGTCCGCCTTGAAAGCGTCAAATTTGGAAATCCGCTTGATTTTGATTTCCGTCAGCCTTACCAGGTCGTCCCTGGTAATGGGGGCGCGCAGCCGGGATGCAAACGGCTGCAATTCCCGGTCAATGGTGCCGAGCACTTCTTCCCACGTTTCGGAATCTTCTATGGAGAGGTAGATGCGGTTTTCAATGAATATTTTTTCCAGGCTTGCCTGGTGCCACGCCTCGTTCAGTTCCTTGAGTCGGATTTCCTGCTCCTGGCGCAGGATTTCCTTGGTGGAGTCCGTATTGTAGCGCAGGATGTCGCTGACACACATGAACCTGGGTTTTTCCTCCACAATGACGCAGGCATTCGGGGAGATGCTGACTTCACAGGCGGAGAAGGCAAACAGGGCTTTCCTCGTCTGCTCCGGATCCGCTCCGGCCGGGAGATGGACCAGGATGTCCACATGCTGGGCCGTATTGTCCTCAATGCGGGCGATTTTAATTTTTCCCTTTTCCGCAGCGGAGACAATGGAATCAATTAATATTTCCGTGGTGACGCCGAACGGGATTTCCGTGATGCGGAGAAGTTTCTTCGATTCCGTGAGGATGCGCGCCCTGATGCGGACGCGGCCCGTCCCGCGTTCTCCGTCACGGTAGTTGGTGGCATCCATCACGCCTCCGGTCGGAAAGTCCGGCAGAAGCTGGAAGGGCTGGCCGCGCAAGTAGGCGATGGAGGCTTCAATCAACTCATTGAAGTTGTGGGGAAGAATTTTACTGGAAAGCCCCACGGCGATGCCTTCCGCTCCCTGAGCGAGAAGCAGGGGAAATTTGACGGGAAGGCTGACCGGTTCCTTGTTCCTGCCGTCATAGGAGAGCTGCCATTCCGTGACCTTGGGGCTGAATACTACGTCACGCGCAAAGGAGGTGAAGCGGGCTTCAATATAGCGGGAAGCCGCTGCGGGGTCGCCTGTCAGAATATTGCCCCAGTTCCCCTGCGTGTCGATAAGCAGCCCTTTTTGTCCCAGCCCCACCAGCGCGTCTGCAATGGAACGGTCGCCGTGCGGATGGAATTTCATCGTGTCTCCCACGATATTAGCCACTTTATTATAACGCCCGTCGTCCAGGCGGTCCATGGCGTGCAGAATACGGCGCTGCACAGGTTTAAACCCGTCATTGATCTTGGGTACGGCCCGTTCCAGAATGACATACGAGGCGTAATCCAGAAAGTAGTCGGCATACATGCCTTCCACAGACTGACTCGCGGGAGCAATGTGGGCGGGTTGAGTCACGACGGCAGATATTAAAGGAATTGTTCCGGGGGGGCAAGCGCGATCTCCGTAAAGAAAATAACCGGCTTCCCTTGTCAGGGGAAGCCGGTTTTCCGGAAAAGGAAGGAATAAAAGCAATCAGGCCTGCTTGGCAGTCAGCCTGTTCTTGAGTTCCTCCGCTTCAGCGCGCAGGGCGTCGAGTTTGGCTGTCTGGGCTTCAAGGTCGGCGATTTCTTCCAGAACGGCCGCCAGGCGGCGCAGGTCGGCGGGTTGGGCGGCTGCGAGAGGCTGTGTTTTAGGAGCAGTTGTATTTTTGGTGCCGGGCTTGCGGCCGCGCTTGGCCTTGGATGCCTTCATCCAGCTTGAGATGGTCACCGTGCTGATGCCGAAGCGTTCGGCGGCTTCTTTCTGGGCACCCCTTTTGTTTTGGGTTTTCCGTTCAGCAATGAAATCAAGAACGGATTGTTTTTCTTCAGGCGTGTAGCGCCTCTTATTTTTGGTACTGTCGTTGGAATTCATGATGTTGACGAGTGGTTATTTATTTAACTAATCATCCTTGGTCTGGCAAGAAAAAAGTATATGTGTTATAACATTTTTTAAGAGAATTCTTAAATGACTGGTACGTATTCTTGAAGTTCTATTACGGGCGCTTTACTTTATTCATGATTGTTGTTGTTAACATATTGTGTTTTTTATGATTTTGCGGGAGAATACGCGGGATATTTAAACGCTTTTCCATGTTATATCTCGGGTGAAGCCTTTTTTCGCAATCTGCCTGTTGAACCACGCACGGCGGCTGTTCCCCGCCCGTTTTCCAGACGGTATTTTGAGGTTGCAGGGGGCCGCGGAATCGTATAAAATCACTCCAATTTCCCAGCCATTTTATCACGATGACCGATCAGACAGGAACCCCTTCTTCGCCGGAACCTCCCAAATTGCGACGCCGTTTGGTAACGGCAGCCCCTGCGGCCGCACCCAAGGTAAAGTTTGTTTCTCCCGCCGCGGAAGGCGTGGAGGTTGTCAAGCCGCGTTTTCTCACTCCTGAGTTGCAGGCCAAGCTGGCTCAGGAGCAGGAGGAAGCCGCCCGCCGCGCAGCGGAACAGGCGGAGGCGGATAGGATTGCTGCGGAAAAAGCGGCTGCCGAGCAGGAAGCCGCCCGTATTGCTGCCGAAAAGGAGGCGGCGAGAATAGCTGCCGAGCAGGAAGCCGCAAGAATCAAGGCGGAGCAGGAGGCTGCCGAAGCCGCGCGCATTGCCGCAGAAAAGGAGGCGGCGAGAATAGCTGCCGAGCAGGAAGCCGCAAGAATCAAGGCGGAGCAGGAGGCTGCCGAAGCCGCGCGCATTGCCGCAGAAAAGGAGGCCGCCCGTGTAGCTGCCGAAGAGGAAAGAGCGCGCCTTGCGGCGGAGCTGGAGAAAAAGGAAGCCGCTTCCGCTCCGCAGCCCGAGCCCTCCGTGGATGCCCAGATTCAGGATGCCCTTGCCAAGGTAGCGGAGGCCCAGAAAGCCCTGGCGGAGGCTCAGGCCGCTGCACTGGCCCAGGCCGCAGGGGTAGCGCCTGCGGCTGTGCAGACCCCGGAACCGTCTGTTCCGGAGCCTGCTCCTGCGGGGAGGGCTCCCAAATTGAAAGTTTTCAAGACGGCCGCCGCTCCCGCTGCGGCGGAGAAATCCCCGGCCGCCGCTCCGGAAAGCGCCGTTCCCAAGCTGAAAGTATTAAAATCCCCCGTGGGGGCAGCACCAGCTTCTTCCGTGGCTCCCGCTGCGGTTCCCCAGCCTGTGGCCGCCGAGGGAGTTTCCCCTGCCGCTGGCGCTCCTCCGGCGGGCGACGGCGGTATTCAGCCTCCCGCCGGAACGGAATCCGCCCGGGATATGGCCGCTTCCGTGGATAAATCCAAATCCCTGCTGCGGGGTGTCATTTATGGGGTATGCGCTTTGGTTGTCATCGCTGCCGGCGTAGGGATTTATGCATGGAGCACCAGCAGCAAGAAAGAAAAGGTGGAAGGTGAGAACGCCCGCCTGAATGCGCTGGTCGTGGAAGGCGGGAAACTGGGCCGCAGCCGTCTGTTTGACTCCAAGAATCTCAGCCGTGTTCCGGATGTGAAAGTCGTTCCCGATGCGGAGGATGCCGCTCTGCTGCTCGCCAATGTGAGGGGAGTCAAGGGCAACAGGGAAAACTGGCCCGGCGCCGCCCACCTGGTTTCCATCATGGCCCAGATGGATGACAACATTGCCCGTCAGGTGGTGGAAGACATGAAAAAAAATGTCGGCAGGTACAGTAAGGAAAAATATTCCATGATGGTGACCCTTTTGGCCAAGTCTTCCAGCCCCGCCATGCGCGACATGCTGAAAGACCTGTACGCTTCCATCAGCGAAAGCAAGAATAAGAAGATCCAGGACAAGCAGGCCGTGGTGCTCAAGTACATGCGTTTTGCCATGAAGCTGGACGACCTTGACGACGTGATGAAGATCCTCCAGAAGAAGGATGCTTCCCCGGATTTGATTTCCTCCGCTTTCCGTACGGCGCGCTACCTGATTGACGAAGCTCCTCCAGCCAAGCGCAAGGCGCTTTCCTCCAAACTGCTCCAGTATCAGAAAAACATGCCGGAGGAAAACGTCAAAATGCTCTACAAGCTGCTGGCTCGCACCGGTGATCCCAAGGTGCTGGACATGATGGAAAAGAGCTATAAGGAGGATCCCAAAAAGGCGCTTGCCATCATTACCGCCTGGGGGGACTGGAATACGGATGACGCCGTTCCGTACCTGTTCAAGGCCTGGAAAGACGAATCCCTGCATGAACGCGTGCGTTCCCAGGCCCATGATTCCATTCTCCGCGTACTCTCCGTGGACCGTGACCGGGATGACAACGCCACGCTCAAGTTGTTTGACCCCCTTATTGCGGATGCCAAAACCAGCGAACGCCGCCAGTTTCTGGTTTCCGCATTCAAGAGGCTCAGCAACCGCCCGTATGTGATTCGCCTGCTGGGCCGCATCAAGCAGACTGCGGAAGACCAGAGAAACGCGGTGGAACCAAAGTTCCAGGCTGCGGAGGAGGCCTTGTTCAAGGCGGAGGACAAGTTCAAGGCCAATCCCGGCGATGCGGCAGCCAAGGCCGATTATGAGGCCAAGGAAAAAATTTATAATGAGTTGTCCAGTCAGAAGACCGGGGAAGACAAGGTGATTGCGGCGGTGGACAAGGCTCTGGAAAAGGTCAGGAAGACGCCTGTTCCCACCAGGAAGGCCGCTTCTGCCGAGGACAGGGATGATGACGACTCTTCCGTGATTAAGACAATCTAAACGGTTTTAACGGCCGTATCCGAAAACCGGAGGGAAAATAATCCCTCCGGTTTTTTATGTGCGGGAGTGACAACCATGATTGGCTGGCCGCTTCTGCGCAGATGAGGCCGAATTGGCCGTTGAGCCGGGCGGAAGGGGGTAGCGGACTTACTTCATGTATTTTTTGATTTCCGGCAGTAGTGCGTCCGCCCAGAGACGGTAGCCTTTTTCTGTAAGGTGGACGAGGTCCCCGGTAATTCCCGGCAGGAAAGTGCCGTCCTTGTCCAGGAATGCGGAATTAATGTTGACGACATGGACTCTCGGCATATTTGTTTTGTCCAGCTCCCTGTTGATCATTTCATTTTGGATGCGCAGGGGGTCTTCCGCCGTTTTCCCCCGGGGAAAGATGTGCAGAAGAATAATTTCAGTGGCGGGGTGGAGCCGATGGATCCGGGAAGCTATTTCCCGGATACCCTCCGCCGTTTCCTGCGGGGTCTGCCTGCCTTTGTATTGCCCCGTGTTATTGGTGCCCACCATGATAACGCATACTTGGGGGGAATGAGGCGTTTTAAGGGCAGAATCGTCAATGCGCCACAATACATGTTCCGTCCTGTCGCCTCCTATGCCGAAATTGACAGGAGCATAGGGGGAAAAATATTGAGACCATATTTTTTTGCCGTCGGTTTCCCAGCGGTGGGTGATGGAATCGCCGATAAACAGCAGTTGGCATGGTGTTTCCGCCAGGGTCTGCTTTAACAGGGCGTGCCTCTGGCTCCACCAGTCAGCTTTTGTTTTGGAAATGTGGGCGGCATCGGGTTTTCCTTTTTCCGGCTGTTGGGAGAAAACAGGCAGGGCGAGTCCGCATCCCAGAAGGCAGATGGAGGCGGATATGGCATTGATAGACGGGAAATGATTCATGTTGTTTGTACAATACGGGGAATATTTCTGCCGCCTTTCTTTTGGAGGATAAAAAATCCCGTCGGTATATTGAATGCGTTTTCCTGCCGGTACGGCATGATACCGAAACATGGCGTGGACCCGGCTGGAACGGCAATTCCGTATTTCCTGGCGTAATGGTACTGCAGCAATGGATGGACAGCTTTGTGTTCAGGAATTGATAAAAAGAGGGAACGGCTAATGTATGTTCACGGACAGAGTCCGTTGAATTATCTGATGAATATTCCTGTTACCTTGATTTTGCTTGCTTTCCACATGGCTGCGGCGGCTTCCGCATCCATCTGTGCTTCCCGGAAAACAGAGTGGGCGGATTGGAATTATTTAACTTCTTACGGTCAATCCCTTTCTGTGGGCTGGACGGCTAAGCCCGTTGTAACGGAAAAGCAGGAGGAAGGGGGCTTGTATATGTTCAGGGGAGGGGTGAGAGCGTATGAGAACGGCAGTGACCGCAAGATGCTGGTTCCTCTGGAGGAAGGAGTGAACGGTCCGCGCGGCGAAACTCCCGTATCCGGGGCTGCCTGCCGTTTGTTCCGCCTGATGCAGCATTATTCTCCCGTTACGGCTTCCCGTATCTGGTTGATTTGTTCTGCGACGGGAGTGGGTGGGGCGAGCCTTGGTTCCCTGGGCAGGGGAACTGGAGCCTACAACCGCATTTTGGATGATTTGAAGGCCGCCAAAATACTGGCTGACCGGGAAGGGAAGACCCTTTCCATGCCTGCGTTTATCTGGACCCAGGGAGAGACGGATCACCAGGACAGAAAGACGAGGGAATGGTACCGGGAAAAAATGGAAAAGCTGATCAGGGACATAAATCATGACGCCAGGGCCGTGACCGGGCAGAAAAACGATGTGGTCTGTTTCGGCTATCAGGTTGGTTCCCATTTGAATTATTATCAGTTTAATCCTACGGATTATCCGGCTATTGCCCTGGAACAGCTGGAGATGGCTTTGGAGAAGGACAGCCGGTATGTGATGACGACCCCGATGTATCATTTCGAGTATAGCGACGGAGTCCATTTGACGGCGCCCATGTCCCGCCTTTATGGGGAGTATGTGGGCTATGTCATGAAGAAAGTCCTGTTGGATGGGGCGGACTGGAAACCCGTGCATCCCCTGACCCATAAAATCAGGAAGTCCGGAAAGGGTTGGACGGTGGAAGTGGCATTTTATGCTCCCTGCCCCCCTTTGGTTCTGGACACGAAGACGGTTGACGATCCTGGCAATTATGGTTTTTCCCTTGTGGGGGCTGAGGGAGAGGATATTGCCATCAAGTCTGTCCGGCTGGTGGGGAAGAATGCGGTACAGCTGTTGACGGAGAAGGACCCGGGGAAAGGGCGTCTACGCTATGGGATGACGATTAATGAGCACCGTCCTTCCGGTCCGCGGACGGGGGCGCGGGGCTGTCTGAGGGATTCCCAGGGAGATGAGGTTAAGGCCCATATCCAGGGCAAAGATTACCGAATGGATAATTGGTGCCCCTTTTTTGATTACTCCCTGTCAAAAGGGCATTGATTTTCCGGAAATGGTTGCATGATCTTTTTTTGCCGCAGGTTGTTCCCCCCCCCTCTGCAAACGGAAAAGGATACCCGGGCGGCTTGAAAAAAACAGGAAAGGCTTCAGCCGATGCATACTGATTCCGGATTGTTGCGGAGGGGAGGCTTGCACGGCCATGCATGGTGTTATGCTGCGGCTTTCGTGGCCGGATGATGACGAGGTTGTGATAACTTGACCGTAGAGCAGGAGAACTTGCGGAAGTTCATCGTAAATGCCTCTTTTTCCACGAGGTTCATTTTTTCTTCCTCCGGGGGGTATTCCCTGCTTCCGGTTTCTTTATGGCTGGCCCTTACAGAAGGAGCCCTGCCTGGTAGATCAGCGTAGCCGTTGCAAAACCCAGGAGGGTCAATCCGCCGAATTGAGCCAGAGCGAACCACCAGGTGCCCGCTTCCCTCTTGGCGACGGTGACGGTGCCGATGCAGGGCAAGGCAATCAGGCAGAATATCATGATGCTGATGCCCTGGAGAGGGGTGTAGCTGGCTTTAAGGCGGGCGTTCAATGTCTGCTGGGCAGCCGGGACCGAATTTCCGTCTTCCACCGCATAAAGGATACCCATCTGGGTGACGAAAATTTCCTTGGCGGCAAAGGCTCCTACCAGGGCGGAATTGATTTTCCAGTCAAATCCGGCCACTTGCGTGACGGGTTCCATCCAATGGCCTATTTGTCCGGCGTAGGAATGTTCCATGGCCGCTGCGTTTGTCGGCGCCGTGTTTTCTTCCGGCCTGGGGTAGGTGTTCAGAAACCACAGGATGATGGAGGCCCCAAGAATGAAAGTGCCTGCTTTCCGGACGTACATGAAGGCCCGCGACCACATCAGGATGCCCACCTTCCGCAGGGAGGGGAGGCGCAGGCGCTTCATGTGGTGGAGGGAATCCCTCTGGGGCGCCTTGAAAAGCGTGTTTTTCAGAAGCCGGGCGCAGCACAGCGCCAGCAGGACGCCGCTGGCATAAATCCCGAACAGCACGGGGGCCTGCAGGCGGGAGGGAAACAGGGCGGAGACGAACATCATGTAGATCGGCAGGCGGCCCGCACAGCTCATCATGGGCAGCACGGCGATGGTGACCAGGCGGTCGCTGCGCGTTTCAATTCTCCTGGTGGACAGAATGGCGGGAACCGAACAGCCGAATCCCAGCAGGAGGGGGGCAAAGCTGCTGCCGTTCAACCCCATGATTTTCATGATGCGGCTCATCAGGCGGGAAACCCTCATCATGTATCCGCTGTTTTCCAGAACGGTAATGGCCCCGAATAGGAGAACCACGTTGGGCAGAAAGGCCAGTACGCCGCCCACGCCTCCTACCACGCCTTCCCCCAGCAGGGATTGAAGGCGGGGCCACGGTTCCAGCATGCGGCAGGCCCAGACGCTGAACAGCTGGGTACCCGTCTGGATGAGCCTGACCAGAGGATCCCCGATAGCGAAGCTCAGGAAGAAAATAATATAAACGATGCCCAGGAAAATAAGGGAACCCCATATCCTGTGCATCAGGACGGCATCCAGTCTGGCCCTCCACAGGTTGTCCTTCGCCTCTGCCTCCCGTTCCATAACGTTTACCGGGACGTAACTTAAAATCTGTTCATTTGACAGGCAAGCCTAAAAGCCCGGTTCCGCGGAAAGGGGCATGGAAACCAGGCATTCCGGCCGTTTTTGGGACGGGGCTGCCGCATGGGCCCCGGATGGGGCCTCAGGCTTTGTTTTTTAGCGGCGCAAAGCTGCCAGGCCCTGGATGAAAAGGATGGCCGCAGCGCAGCCGAATACCATGGAGGGCAGGCACTGAAGCATGTACAGCGGATCTGTGGAACCGTTTCCGTAGGAGGGGAAAATAAAGGCCAGAATCAACGCGATCAGGGACAGCCCCCATGCCAGCCATGATGTAGCGGGAATCCGGCGGCCGGATGCTGCGGCTGGCCGCTGCGGCAGGTTTTCCTGCCGGATGCCGCGTTCGTCAGTATCGCGTCCGGAGAAAGACGTCCGCTTTTTCCTGACGGGAGGCAGGGCGGGCTGCGTTTTCATGGCGTTTTCCGGTTTGCGGCCGGATGGCGAAGAGGAGGCTTCCCCGAAGGGAAGCCCCGTTGTAACGTGAATCAGAAGGCCGCACGCCGGGCAGCGCATGCCGGTTTTGGCGTCCAGTCCGGCCGGGTAGGTGTACCCGTGGCCGCATTGGGAGCATGTGGCGGATTCTCTCATGATCTGGCCCGAATGGATGTTAGTCGTCCAAGGGAAGCAGGTCCTCCTGGTCAGCTTTGGTTTCGGGCCTCTGGCGGATTTCCTCAAGCTTGGCTTTCATCTGTTCGCAAATGTCCGGATGCTGGGAGGCTACGTTGTCAAGTTCCTTCGGGTCTTTTTCCAGGTCAAAGAGGCTTCCTCCTTCCGGGGACTTGCTCATTTTTGCGGAGGCTCCGTTGATGCCGTCGCGAATGGCCACGCCGGCGGGAATGAATTTCCATTTGCCGTGGCGAATCGCCAATGCCTTGCCGGTACTGTTGATGACATGGTAGTCACGCCCCTTGGCGGATTTGCCCAGAAGGGCGGGCATCACGTTTTCAGAGTCGCGGAAGGAATTGGCCTTGCCGGGGGCCAGCAGCTGTTCCAAGGAGGCCCCCAGATCCATTTGGTTGAGCAGGGCTTTGCTCGTGGTTCCGGGTTTGATCACGCCGGGCCATTTGACGATAAACGGAATGCGGGAACCTCCTTCCAGAATGCTGTATTTGCCTGCGCGGAAGGGGCCGGCGGGGGAATGGGTGGCGTTGTCCCGGACGGCGAAATCCCTGTAGCCGTCATCCAGCACGGGACCGTTGTCGCTGGAGAAGATCACCAGGGCGTCTTTTTCCAGACCGGCCTGTTGCAGAGCCTCTGTAATGCGGCGCACACAGTCATCCAGTTCCACGGTCACGTCACCGCGCACGCCGTGCCGGCTCTTGCCCACAAAGCGTTTTTCCGGGCAGCGCGGCACGTGGATGTCATGCGTGGCGAACATCAGGAAAAACGGTTCCTTGGCTTTGGCGCTCTTCTGAATGTATTCAATGGCCTTATCCGTAATGACATCGGCGTTTTCCTCATCCTTCCACAAGGCGCTTTTGCCGCCCTTCATGAACCCGATGCGTCCGATTCCATTGATAATGGCCTGGTTGTGTCCGTGGCTCCACATGAGTTTGAGCTGGTCCTTATTGTCCTTGCCATTGGGAAGCCCGGGGAAGTTGTGCTTGTAGGATACTTCAATGGGGTCGTTCGGGTCCAGGTTGCGGACATTGCCGTTTTCCAGAATCACGCAGGGAACGCGGTCGCCCGTAGCGGCGAAGATAAAGCTCTCGTCAAATCCGATTTCGTTCGGGCTGGGGGAGATATGTTTGTTCCAGTCAATCTTCTTCCCCTTTTCCCCTAGGCCCAGGTGCCATTTGCCTATCATGTAGGTTTTGTAGCCGTGGGATTGGAGCATCTTGGGCAGGGTGGGCTTCTTGGTATCGATAATGAGGGCGGCGTCTCCCGGCAGGATGCCCGTGCCTTCCTTGCGCCACGGATATTCCCCTGTGAACAGGGCATAGCGGGAAGGGGTGCAGACGGATGTGGTGGAATAGGCGTCCGTGAAGCGGCAGCCCTGCTCGGCAAGCTTGTCGATGGCGGGGGTGGGAATTCCCTTGGCTCCATAGCAGCCTACGTCTCCATAGCCGAGGTCGTCAGCGTAAATCATGACGATGGCCTTGGGGGGCTTGACCGTTGGCGTGACTGCGGCCGGGCAGGCCGCTGCCGCCGCCATGGCAAGCATCAGGTGTAATGCGGATTTATTCATGTTGTCAGGTGTGTGTGATTATAATTTCCCGGAAAGGATGGTCGGAAGGATGCCGCTGTTTAAGCGTGGGCCGAACCTTCGGGTGTGTCCGGAGGCTGTTCGCCGGGATGTTCCGGCGGAAGCACGGGTTCCGTCATGGGGCGCATGCTGGCATTTTGCCAGATGTACCGCTTGTAAAGGACCTTGATGGCGGCTGTCAGGGGGACAGCCAGCAGGGCGCCGATCAAGCCGCCCAGGATGAGTGTCCAGATCAACACGGAAAACATGACCGTGAGCGGGTGGAGTTCCACGGAATCCCCCACGATTTTCGGCTGGATGATCCATCCGTCAAATTGGTTGACGGCCAGGAAGATGCCCGAAACAATCAGCACGTGCTGGAAATCCCCCCATGTGAACCAGGCCAGCAGCACCGCAGGGATAAAGGCGGTGATGATGCCCAGGTAGGGAACGATGCCCAGCACGCAGACCGCGGCGCCGATGGTGATGGCGTACGGCAGGCCTATCAGCTTCAGGCAGATGGCAATCAGAATGCCTTCAATGATGCTTACCAGCATTTGGCCGCGGAAGAAGGAAATCAGGTAGCCGTTGATTTCCTCCATGGTGTCCACCACGTCTTTTCTGAATTTGGACACTTTCAGGGGCAGGATGCTGGGCCATTTCTCTTTGATTTTATCCGCCTCCAGCAGAAAGTAAAAAGCGAAAATGGGCGTGATCAGGATGCTGACCATGATTCCTATGGTGCTGTACAGGGCTCGTCCCCCGGAAGTGAGCCAGCTCATCAGCTTGTCCTGGTAAAAGGAGGAATTGATGGTCATGTAGGCTCCCAGCTTTTCCCGGGCGGTCCGGGCGTTTCTCAGGTCATGGACTTCCGCTTCCGTATAATGGCTGGCATTCAGTTCCCGCAGGCTGGTGCTGTAAACACTGTCAATGGTGCGGGAAATGAAGGGGATTTCAATGGTGGAGTCAATCAGTTCGGAGGTTTTGTCCCATAGCTCCATCCGGTTGTCGATCAGTTCATCCGTCTGCCTGATCAGGGGAGGGAGAATCGTGGCTCCAAAGCCTACCAGAACGGCCAGAGCCGCAAACATGACCGTGACTACTGCCCATGGACGGGAGAATTTGAGACGCACCAGCCAGGAAACGATGGGTTCCAGCAAATACGCCACGACGGCGGCAATCAGGATGGGCAGGAGCACCGGTTCCAGAAACCCCAGAAGTTCCACCACTTCAAAAATGACGAAGGCCGCAATGCCCAGCATCACCAGAATGGATACGCCTGTCAGGGCATGCCAGCAGGTTTTCTTCTGGAAGGGGGAGGGAATGGCGGGGGCGGCGGAAGTTTGGGTATTCTGATGTTGTTCGTTGTTCATGCCGGTGTAGAGAGATGGCTGGTTGCTGGCCCGGCTCAGGCAGCGGAGGCCTTGTCCGTTTTCCCGTCAGCTGCGGGAGAGGCTTCATCCGGAGTTTCTCCGGCCGTAGCCGGAGGCTGCTGGCCGTCTGCGGAGGGCTGGGTCTGTTCTTTTTTTTCCTGCTGCCTGACGTGGTTTTCGAATTCCTGTTCCGTAATGGCCTGGGGCGTGGGGTAATAATCCCCGGCAGGGGGCGCGGCCGGAACTTCCCATTGGATGCGCACCAGCCTGTTCCTGCGCTGGACCACCACGCTGGCCTGAGCCCCCCGCTGGGTGGTAACATATTCTACGAGGTCCGGATAGGGATTCTTTCTTCCATTGATGGAAATAAGCACATCTCCCGTCCTGAGGCCGGCGTCCCATGCGGGAGACCACTCTGCCACGTAAGCTTTCATGGGGCCGTTCCCGTTGCTGTCCTGGATAAAGGTGCCTCCCATCAGGTTGAAGGAGGCGGGGGCGGGCATCCGGTGGCTGGTGGAGCTGAAATAAAGGGCGTTCCCCGGGCCGTCCAGCCAGAACTGGCGTGCGGCCAGAGCGCCGTAGCCCAGGATGATGTCGATGTCATCGGGGATGCCCATCACTTCCGGGTTGGCGAAGCTTTCACAGAGCAGGATATTTTTTAATTCTAGTGGACCGAGCTGGAAGGAGCTTACATGCATGCATTCGTGGGCGTAAAAGCCGCCTGCGGCGGGGCTGTAGCCGGAATAGACGCTGACGAACGCATCCGGGTAGGCCTGCTTAATGGCATTCCAGCGTTTTTTGGAGATGTAAACGGCGTGGGGGGCTCCCGTGTCCAGAATGATGCGCCTTCCGTGCCTGTCCGCGATTTGCGGATAGTCGGATCCGGGAATCAGGGAAAGCTTGTTCCAGCTTTTTATTCTGGAGGGAAGTTTATTGAAAAAACGGTGGGAGCGTTTGGGATAGTTGATGTTCCACACATATTTCCGGATGCATTCCCAGCCCAGCAAACCGTCATACGGGGCCTGGTCTGCCATTACTACGTCCTGTTTCCGGGAAATGGGTTCCCCGTCATCCTTCAGGGAAACAGGCACGTTGGCCGTGCGCATGGCGCCCCTGCCGCGCAGGCGTGCGCCGATGGATTCCACTGCCGGGGAGAAAAGCAGGGATGTCTGGACTGCTCCCGTGTCTACGCCCATCATTAATTGCGTTCCGGAGCTCCACGCCAGCGCCACGGGGGTGCCGTCCAGGGGATTGGCCGCGTCAATGGGCGGGGAGCTGCTGTCCTGGATAGGCCGGTGCGATACGCAGGAAACGCACAGCATGGTTGCCAGAAGCATGATGGAGGAACGGAACATAAAGTATTCCGTTCATAACAAACAGACCATAGGCTGGCAAGGTTTCCTTCCTGCTTACAGGGCTTTTTGACGGCATCAGAACGTAAAAACCGCTGCCTGCCGGAGGGTCGCTCATGCAGAAGCATGATATTCAAAATGCGGGCGCGTGCGTTTTTTGAGGCTCTATATCATGGACGGGCATTTTGCCGTCTGCCGCGTCCGGCGTTCCGTTCCAGCGAGGGGGCGGCTGCCTTCATTTTCCCCATGCTGTCCCCAAGGGAGGGCTGAAGCTGGAGCGCTCCCAAAAATCTTGATTTTCACAAGGGGCCGTATAGGGTAGCGGTGAGCCGCTATGACCACCCCTACGTTTGAAGATGCCGTGAGCCGTATCGTACGGAAGGATCCCCGTTTTGCAGAACGGGCATATTCTTTTCTGAAAGATGCGCTGGATTTTACCATGCAGCGCGTTGAAGAAAGGGAAAACGGCTCTCAGAGGCATGTCAGCGGGCAGGAACTGCTGGAAGGGTTCCGGGATTACGCCCTCGCCCAGTTCGGGCCCATGGCTTCCACCGTGATGAAGGAATGGGGGCTTAGGAACGGGAAGAATGTGGGGGAGATGGTTTTTTTACTGATTGAGGAAGACGTTTTTTCCAAACAGCCGGAGGATTCCCTGGATGATTTCAAGGGCTTCATGAGCTTCCGCAAGGCTTTTGAAGAACCTTATGAATTTCAGGACCAGCCCAGTTGAACCGCCCGATACCGCCATGAACAAGGAACCCGATGTACGCTGGCCCGCTGAATGGGAGCCTCAGGATGCTGTCTGGCTGTCCTGGCCCCACCGCAGGGATTTATGGCAAGGGGGGCTGGACGAGTTGCAGCAGACTTATGGGAGCGTGGCCGCTGCCATTGCTCCGCATGCCCTTGTATGCGTGAATGCCGCAGCTCCCCTTCATCCCGGCGTCAGGCAGGCGATGCTGGCCGCCGGAGTGAGTGAGGAGCAATTCCGCCTGTTCAACCACCCGACCAACGACGTATGGTGCCGGGACCACGGCCCCGTTTTCGTCCAGGATGTGAAGGACGGTTCCCTGATGCTGGCGGATTGGCAATTTAATGCGTGGGGCGGCAAATTTGCCCCGTGGGACCTGGACAACGGCGTTCCCGCCCTGATTGGGGCGGCGCTTGGGCTTCCCGTGCGCAGTTCTTCCCTGATTCTGGAAGGAGGGGCGATTGAGGGCAATGGGGACGGCTTGCTGGTGACGACGGAGTCCGTGCTGCTGAATCCCAACCGCAATCCGGATTGGAGCCGGGCCATGATTGAGGAGGAATTGAAGCGCATGCTGGGCGTCAGAGCCGTTTTCTGGCTCGGTTCCGGCATTGAAGGGGATGATACGGACGGCCATATTGACGACATGGTGCGTTTTGTGTGCCGGGATGCCGTAGTCTCCATCGTGGAAACGGATTCTTCCTCTCCCCATTACCGCGCTTTGGCGGAGAATAATGAACGCCTTCAGGATTTGAGATGCGTGGACGGTTCCGGGGTGGAGGTGATTCCCCTGCCGATGCCGGATCCTCTCCATGCGGAGGACTGGCGCCTGGATCAGCTCCCTGCCAGTTACGCCAATTTCCTCATTGTTAATGAAGCCGTCATTGTTCCCGTATTCAACCAGCCCCGGAATGACGATCGCGCCCTGGGCATTTTGCGTGAATGTTTCCGCGGAAAACAGGTAATAGGGGTGGATGCCCGCAAGCTGGTGCTGGAAGGCGGCGCCATCCACTGTATCACCCAGCAGCAGCCCCGGCCGGGGAAGGAGGGACTGTGAGCGGAGGGGAAGGAATAACGGTGGATGTGATTCTGCCGATGGAAAAGGCCGGCAGCGAGCGCGTGCGCCGCGCTGCCGTGGCGCGGAAGCTGGGTATTTCCCCCTCCCGTATCAAGGATGTGCGGCTGGTGAAAGAGTCCATTGACTCCCGGCAGAAAAAAATTCTCTTCCAGCTTCGGCTGCTGGTCGGGGTGGATAGCCCGCTGCCGCCGGAACGTCTTCCCTCCCGGGATTATCCGTCCGTCCGTCCCGGCTCCCCCGTGGCGCTGATCGTTGGATTCGGACCGGCCGGGATGTTCGCCGCGCTCCGCTGTTTGGAACTGGGTATGAAGCCTGTGGTTCTGGAACGGGGGAAGGATGTTTCCTCCCGCCGGTTTGACCTGGCTCCCATCCTGCGCCGCGGCACGGTGATGGAGGATTCCAATTACTGTTTTGGAGAGGGAGGGGCAGGCACGTTTTCCGACGGGAAGCTGTTTACGCGCGCGACCAAGAGAGGCCCCGTCCGGGAGGTTTACGAGATTTTTGTAGCCCACGGAGCGCCCAGGGAAATTTTAACGGACGCCCATCCGCATATCGGCTCCAATCTGTTGCCCAATGTCGTCAAAGCCATCAGGGAATCCATCCTTCGCGCGGGCGGGGAAATTCATTTCAATGCCCGTGTGGAGCATCTGCTCCGTTCTGCGGACGGCCGCCGCATACGCGGCGTGGCCTGCTCGGATGGCCGGGAATTTGCGGCGGATTCCGTTTTGCTGGCTACCGGGCACAGTGCCCGGGATGTGTACCGCATGATGCTGGCGGAGGGGCTGGCTCTGGAACAGAAATCCTTTGCCGTGGGTGTGCGCATTGAGCATCCCCAGGCGTTTGTTGATGCGCGCCAGTACCACCTGAATCCGGAGCAGAGGCGCCCGGAGCAGCTTCCGGCAGCCCGTTATTCCGTGACGACCACCATCCAGGACCGCGGCGTCCATTCCTTCTGCATGTGTCCCGGCGGCTTCATCGTGCCCGCCGCCACGGAGAACGATGAGGTGGTGGTCAACGGCATGTCTCTGGCCCGGAGGGATTCTCCATTTGCCAATGCCGGTTTTGTAGTCAGCGTGCATCCGGAAGATACGGAACCGTTTTGCAGGGAACACGGGGTGCTGGCGGGCGTGGCGTACCAGAAAGCGCTGGAGACGGCTTCCTGCCGTGCCGGAGGAGGCATGCAGAAAGCCCCGGCCCAGAAGGTGGAGGATTTTCTGAAAGGGCGCGTTTCTTCTTCCCTGCTGCCTACCAGCTATCATCCCGGCATCGTATCCCATCCCCTTCATGAATTGCTCCCGGAAGGGATTGTCTGGCGCATGCGGGAGGGGCTGCGGCAGTTTGACCGTAAATGGCGGGGATTTGCCGGAACGGACGCTCAGCTCATTGGCTGTGAGACGCGCACCAGCTCCCCCGTGCGCATTCCAAGGGACCCCGCCACGCTGGAGCATCCCGGTCTGGAAGGCCTGTACCCATGCGGCGAAGGGGCGGGTTACGCCGGCGGCATTGTTTCCGCCGCCCTGGACGGACGCCGTTGTGCGGAGGCCATGGCGCAGCAGGCGACCCGCTAGGTTTTTTCAAGCGTCCGGCCGCCGGAGCGATGCAGCTTTTCTGCGTTTCTGGATGAAGATACGCCCCTGTGAGCCTTGTTATGCCGGAACCGGATGCCATCAAGCCGGGAATGGGGGCAGGCTTGTTTTTTCCGGGAAGGAAAGACAGTCCGCCGTGGCGGCGGCCGTCAATGCTGCGGGATGCGGTGGAAGGGAAGAATATTGTTGACCCTGCGCAAAAGATTCCTGTAACGTGATTTCATGTCAAATCTGTTCCGGTGGGGAATTCTCCCTGCGTTTTTGATGACTTTTTCCGGCATGTCCCAGGATATAGCGGCGCCCTCCATGGCTAATGTGGATTTGGAAATGGAGGATGAAAAGAAAATAGCGGCGTACAGGGAGGCCATGGCCAGGCACTTGCAGCTGGGCATTATTTGGACGTGCATTGTGGAGTTGGAGGAAAAGGATAATCGTGCGGTGCTGGTGGCCACGCTGAAATATATTCAATCTCCCGAATGGGCTGGGATTCTGGATAAATGCCCTTCCGATTACCGTGCCATGCATCTGAAGATGATTAGGGAGTCCGGGAAATTGCTGGAACGGGTGGAAAGAGAGAAGATGACTGCCGATGAAATTCAGAACGCTTACGGAAAGTACGGAGGCCAATACATGAAAATGGGGGGGAGCATTCTGGAAAAATATCGGCTGGAGAATTGTTCCGTACAGTTTTCTTTATTCCTGATGCGGGAAACGGAAGGATTGGATGATAAGGAAAGGTTGAAGGCTCTTTACCGTATCAGGAAGGATATCCTCTCCGGAAAACTGAAGGTTCCCGGGGAGGGCGGTGGGATGGGCGAATCTGGGTTGGAGGAATGACCGGGATGCCGGGCCGATTCCCCGGAACGGTTCCGGACCCCCTGTGTTTCCTTTCTCCCGTTGTCCATTTCCACCCGGGGCCTTCCTTTTTTTGCAGGTTAAGTCTTGCCAGGGCAGGGGGCTTGGGGGCATAATCTGCAAGTTTCACAACCGCACACACAGCCATGAAAGTCATCGTCATCTACGGCAGCCCGAATGATAAGCCCTTTATGGAACCGGCCCGCGAGTATTTTGCTCAGGAGAATGTTCCTTATGAAGAAACCGTTCTGTCCGCCCACCGCGACCTTCCGGAGCTGATCAGGTTCCTGGGGGATTTGGAAGCCAGCGGAGAAAAAGCGGTTATCCTGGCTGTGGCCGGCCTGTCTGCCGCCCTTCCCGGCGTGGTGGTGATGAGCTGTTCCCTCCCGGTTATCGGCGTGCCGGTCCCCGGAGGCCCCCTGAACGGTATTGACGCCCTGCTGGCGATTGCCCAGTGTCCCGGCGGCGTGCCCTGCACTACGGTTGGCTTGCATAAGAAGACCCCCGTCAATGCCGCCATGGCCGCCCACCGCATTTTAAAACTGGCGGGGCTGTAACGTGAACTTTTTCCCCCATCCGGCAAATGACCCCTCCTTCACAGGAAATCGTATTGGACGGTCCGGGAATTTCCCGTGCGCTTGAGCGCATGGCCCACGGCATTGTGGCCCGTTTCCCCGGAGAACCTCTCGCCATCGTCGGCCTGCTCAGCCAGGGGGATGTGATTGCCCGGCGTCTGGTGGACAAGGTAAAGGAGCTGGGAGTGGAAGCCCAGTACGGCTCTATTGATATTTCCCTGTACCGGGATGACATCTTCAAGCTGGAAGCCCGGCCTTCCCTCCGTTCCTCCAATTTGCCGTTTTCCACGGATGACATGAGGGTCGTGCTGGTGGACGACGTCCTTTATACGGGGCGCACCATACGTGCAGCCCTGAACGCCCTTTTCGACTACGGCCGTCCGGCCCGTATTGAACTGGCGTGCCTGATTGACCGCGGCGGGCGGGAAGTTCCCATCCAGCCGGATTATACGGGGCACGTGCTGGACCATGCCGGAGCCAAGGTCATCGTAAGCATGAAGGAGGCTGACGGCGAGGACAGCGTGGTCATTCCCTCCCACTGAAAATTTTCCAATCCATTCTCCGTTTCCCATGAATCATCCCCGCAAGGATCTTCTTAATATCTCCTCATTGACTGACGAGGAAATTCACACGCTGCTGGATTCGGCCGGCCCGATGAAGGAGCTTTTTACCAAAAGCGTCAAAAAGGTGCCCGCCCTGAAAGGCAAGTCCGTTCTGACGCTTTTTTATGAACCCAGCACCCGCACCCGTTCCTCTTTTGAGGTAGCGGCGGAACGCCTGTCTGCGGACGTGACCAATTTCACGGTGTCCACCTCTTCCGTGGTGAAAGGGGAATCCGTACAGGACACGATCGCCACGCTCCAGGCCATGAAAGTGGATTATGTAATCGTGCGCCATTACAACAGCGGCTTGCCGAACGTGATTGCGCGCCATACCTGCGCCAGTGTGGTGAACGCCGGGGACGGAGCCCACGCCCATCCCTCCCAGGCACTGCTGGATTCCTTTACCATCCGGGAGGTATTTCCGGATGTGAGGGGAAAGCGCGTTCTGATTGTGGGGGACATCCTGCATTCCCGCGTGGCCCGTTCCACCTCCCTGCTGATGAAGAGGCTGGGGATGGATGTCGCCTTCCTGGGGCCGGGTTCCCTGGTGCCGCGCACCGAACATTCCGGCATTCCCCGTTTTTCCGATTTCAATGAGGCGTTTGCCTGGAAGCCGGACGTAATTTACCTGCTGCGCGTTCAAAAAGAGCGGCAGGACGCCCCTTTTTTCCCCAGCGCCCGGGAGTACAACAAGATTTACGGCGTCACGGAAGAACGCCTGAAGCGCATTTCCGGTGAAGGCCTGTACATCATGCATCCGGGGCCGGTCAACCGCGGCGTGGAAATCTGTGACCTGGCGATGGACTATGAGCGCTGCCTGATCAACCGCCAGGTGGAAAACGGCATCGCCTGCCGCATGTCCATCCTTTACCATCTCACTCCGCAAACCCAGCACTGATTGTTCATGAAAACTTCCGTACTTATTCGCAACGCCCGGCTGACGGACGGTTCCGCCCCGGCGGACCTTCTGGTTTCCGGGGGGGTGATTACAGCGAAAGCTCCTGCCGGAACGCTTTTGGAGAGCGCCGCGGAAAAGGCGCTGGATGCTTCCGGGAAGCTTGTTCTGCCCGGCCTGTTTGACATCCATGCCCATTTGTGCCAGCCCGGCCGGGAGGACAAGGAACGTGTGGCTACGGCTACCGCCGCCGCCCTGCATGGAGGAGTGACCGGACTGATGGCGATGCCGGATACCGAACCCGTGATGGACAATGCCGCCCAGATTACCACGTTCATGGAAATATGCCGGACGGATGCTCTGGTGGAGGTTATCCCCTCCGGGTGCCTGACCAAGGGGGACGGCGGGGAAGAGCAGGCTTCCTACGACTCCCTGCGCGCCAAGGGCGTCCGTTTCATCACGGACGGGGACCGTGCGCCGGACAACATGCTGCTGCTGTACCGCGCCATGCAGTACGCCAGCAATCTGAACCTTACTTTCGCCCTGCGCGGAGACGTGCCGTCCCTGACGGCCAGGGCGGCCATGCACCCGGGCACTACTTCCTACCGTCTGGGGTTGATGGGCTCCCCCTCCTGTGCGGAGGAAATAGGGCTGGAAACCATCATCCGCCTTTCCGTGGATACGGGCAACTCCCTGCATGTGCAGACCGTCTCTACGGCCGGCAGCGTGGATATCCTGCGCCGCTGCAAGCAGAAAACCGCCGGGTTGAGCGCGGAAGCGGCGCTTCACCATCTCCTGTTCACGCATGAGGACGTGGGCCGGTACGATACCTGCTACAAGACGCTGCCGCCCCTGCGCGACCAGTCGGATGTGGATGCCCTGATTGCCGCCGTGAATGACGGCACCATTGACTGCATTGTTTCCGATCACACGCCCTGCACGCCGTTTTCCAAACTTCAGGATTTCGTTGTCGCCCCGCAGGGCATGATTGCGCTGGATACGTTCCTGCCCGCTATTTACCAGTATCTGGTGGAACCTGGAAAAATGTCCTGGCAGACGGTGGTGCGCGCCTGCAGCGACGCTCCCCGCAGGCTGATGGGGCTGGCCCCCGTCTCTCTGGAAGAAGGGGCTCCGGCCAATCTGGTGGTGTTTGACCCGGAAGGAGAAACGCCCGTCACGGATGAAACGCTCCGCAGCCGCGCCCGCAACACCCCATTCCTGGGCAAGACCTTGAAGGGAAAAGTGGATGCCGTGGTGTTCGGAGAACAGCTCCACCGCTTCTGATGAAAGCGTCACGGAGAAAGGCCGGCAGCTATTAATTATTAACTATCAGTCTCCGCTTGCAGCCCGTCGCCCGCGTCAGCACGTGTTATCCGGACAAATTCGGTGCGCCGCGCCAGAGCGGCCTGGTTCCGGATGCGCGGGCGCGGCTGGTGTTTGAGCCGCCGTTCCGCCATCCGGATGCCGTTCGTGGTCTGGAAGGGTTTTCCCATCTGTGGCTGGTCTGGGTGTTCAGTGAAAACGTGGATAAGGGGTGGAGCCCTACGGTCCGGCCTCCGCGGCTGGGGGGCAATGTGCGCATGGGGGTGTTCGCCACGCGTGCGCCGTTCCGCCCCAATCCCATCGGGTTGTCTGCCGTCAGGCTGGAACGGGTGGAATTGCATCCTCTGGACGGCCCGGTATTGCATCTTTCCGGCGTGGATTTGGTGGATGGCACCCCCATTCTGGATATCAAGCCCTATGTTCCTCTGGCAGACTGCATTCCGGAGGCGTCGGAAGGGTTTACGGCTGTCCCCTATGAACGGCTGGATGTGGAAATTCCCGAATCTTTTGGCGGTTCCATGTCTCCGGAAGAGAGGAGTGCGCTGGAAGATACGCTGTCCCTGGATCCCCGTCCCCAGTATCAGGATGATCCGGAACGGGTTTACGGCCTTTTGTTCTCTGGCTGGGAGGTGAAATTCAAGGTAGAGGAAAAGCGGCTGCGCGTATTGTCCCTGGAAAGAAGGCGAAGCGGGGCCGGCCTTTTTTGATATGCGGGCCATTCCTCAGGTATATTCCGCGGCGATGCGGATATTGTCCGGGGAAAGGTCAATGCCGTGAGCAACGTGCTCCGGGGTCCGCCCGGCAAGAAGAGGCTCCCTCCCTATGATGGAGCCAAGATGGGGGAACCGGGAGGAAGAACCGTCATCAGATGGCCTGTGAGGCGAGGATAACGGGCATGGTGAAGATAGCTTTCAGTCCAATGCTGTTCCGGCGTCCTGGCGCGCAACGCTATCGGTACGGTGGTGGTGATTGGCATGGGGGTGGCTACACTGGTGGGCGCTTTTCTGATTCCATGTTCTTATGTGTTCATCATGAGATTATTCCGTATTAAATTCTCCCTGAATGATCTGAAGGAGGATCCGGATGAAGTGGGAGCCAGGAAATACCTGGCCGCCCATACGAAGGACTGATGTTTTACAGCTTGTCCTGTTCCGGCGCTGACCATCCAGGGCAGCGCCGGAGCTTGCTTTCGGAGCCGGAGGGGAGTATTTTCCTGTCCGGACGCCGGGAGTAACGCCGGGTCATTTTAAGGGAATGAATGAGTACCGGCAGATAACTGAAGCTTTTCAGGAAAATTTCCGTAACTACGGAGAATTGGGTGCCTCCGTTTCTGTCTGGAAGGAGGGAAGGGAAATCGTTTCCCTGCATTCCGGGTTTGCCGCAGCGGATAAAACGCGTCCATGGAAGGAACATTCGCTGGTGCCCGTTTACTCCGCCACCAAGGGAGCCGCATCCGCCACCCTTCTGCTGGCCCTGCACCAGCAGGGAGCCTCGCCGCAGATGAGCATGGGGGAACTGTGGCCTGAATTCCCGCTGCCCTATGCATCCATCGCGCAGATGATGTCCCATCAATGCGGTTTGGCGGCTTTCTCCCGGACGGCAAACGTGTTTGACCATGAGGATTGCGTGCGCGCCCTGGAGGAAACCGTTCCGGCGTGGCAGCCGCCGGAACACGGTTACCATCCGCATACTTACGGAGTGATGCTTGATGAACTTATGCTGCGGCTGACCGGGGAACGCCTATGGCGCTACTGGGAGGAATGCATCCGTAAACCGTTGAATCTGGATTTTTACATCGGGTTGCCGGAATCCGAATGGAACCGCGTGGCGACGCTGTATCCCGGCAAGATGGACATGTCCAACATGGGTACGCCGTTTTATCTGGAATACATGAACAAGGGCACGCCCGTAAACCGTGCGTTCAATACTCTGATAGGGCTGAACAGTGTGCGGCAGATGAACACGCCGGAAGCGTGGGTGTCCGGAGTTCCGGCCTTCGGCGGCGTGGCTTCCGCCCGCGGCATGGCGCAGTTCTACCAGGCCTGCCTGGGGCTGGATGAACTCCGGGTATTCCCGTCCGACGTGCGCGGCTGGATGCGGAACGTCGTCATTGACGGGCCGGACCTGACGCTGAAAACGCCCACCGCCTTTTCCTGCGGCTTCATGCACGATCCAGCAGACCCCGCCACGGGCCGCAAGCTGCGCCATCTGTTCGGCTCCGGCGGCTTCGGTCATGCCGGGGCGGGCGGTTCCCATGCCTTTGCGGATCCGGCCCACGGCCTTTCCTTCGGCTACGCGATGAACCGCATGGACTTGAACGTGCTGCCCGGCTTAAAGACCCGGAACCTTATCAGCGCAGTCATGAAAGAAGTGGCTGGAGAGTGTTCTTAACCTGAGACCTGGCTATCTGTTCAATCCCATCGGAAGTTTCCGGATAGTTTATTCGTTCCTATTCTTGCGGTCTTTTTTAATCTGAACGTGGGGGGTACAAAGAATGATTCTTCAGTCATTCCCTTGCTGCCCTGTCCCTTGTTGAAAAATCAGGGTTCCGTTTGCCGGGGATGCTGAACCCGGCCTTTGGAGTCAGCTGCTGGTTACCACCCTCCGCCCAGGGCGCGCGCGAGCTGCACCACGGCCTTGCGGATGTTCTGCTTCATGGTGACCAGGGATTCCTCCGAGCTGAGCCAGGAACGCTGGGCGGTGATCACGTTCAGGAAGTCCGTCTCGCCGTTGATGTACAGGGTGCGGGAGAGCTGGAACGCTTCTCTGTTGGCGTTGTTTTCCTTGTGCAGGTATTGCATCTGGGAGGTATAGCTGCCATAGGCGATCAGGGCGTCCTCCACCTCGGAGACGGCGGTAATGAGCGTTTTGCGGTAAGTTTCCGCAGCTTGTTCTGCTGCGGCTTTCTGGGCGCGTACCGTGGCTCTCAGGGCTCCGCCCCGGAACAGGGGCTGGAGCAGGTTCCCTCCCAGGGACCACGCGTTGTTGTTTTCCCTGAAGAGCTGGCCGAAATCTCCGCCGCGGCTGGAAAGGGAGCCCGTCAGGCTGAAGCGCGGGTACAGATCCGCTACGGCTACGCCCACGTTGGCCACGGCCGCGTGCAGGTCCGCCTCAGCGGCGATAACGTCGGGCCTGCGCCGCAGGAGTTCGGAGGGGAGGCCTACCGGAACGGTGGGCGTTTTCTCAAAGACGGAAGCTTTGGGCAGCGTCAGTTCTACACGGGAATTGTATGTTCCCAGCAGCACGGCGAGCTGGTTTTTAGAGGAGGCCACCTGTGCTTCCAGTTGCGGGATGCGGCTTTCCGTGGAGGCGACGGTGGAGGTGGCCTGCTCCACATCCAGACGGGGGGCGAATTCCGTTTTGTAGCGTTTTTCCGCAATGGTGAGGGTGCTGCGTTGGATTTCCAGTTGTTCCCTGGCGATGCGGAGCTGTTCGCAGGCGGTAATCCAGTCAAAGTAGGCCGTGGCGACGTCCGCCAGCAGGGCTGTGCGCACGGCTCCTGCGGAAGCTTCTGTGGACATGAGGGAGGCGCGGGAGGCTTCGATGGACCGCCGGTTGCCGCCAAAGAGGTCCAGCTCCCAGGAGGTGGACGCGCCCAGGGAGAAGTTCTGGGAAGTGGAGCTGCGAAAACCTCTGTCCGGGGACAGGCTCCACCCGGCGCTGGCGTCTGCGGAGGGAAGCAGGGATGCCTGGGAGACGCGGAGCTTTTCCCTGGCCTCCCGGATGCGGAGCAAAGCCACCTTCATGTCCGGATTGTTGTTGAGGGAGGTGGAGACCAGGCGGTTGAGCTGGGGGTCTCCAAAGATATTCCACCAGGAACGCAAATCTTTGTCCGAACTGTGGGGGGGCCTGTTCGCCTCCCACGTGGCGGGGAGGTCATTGGTCGGCGTCCGGAAATCAGGGCCTACCATGCAGGAGCCAAGGAAACAAGCGGCCAGAAGGGGGAGATGTTTGAACGTGGATGACATGGAAAAATAAAAAGTAAGGTGTTATTCGTGGCGAAGGGCATCAATGGGGTCCATCTTGGACGCCTTCCAGGAGGGGTACCATCCGAAGGCCAGGCCGATGAATACGGAGACGCCTACAGCCAGAGCCATGGCTTCCGGGGAGGAGGCCGTGGCCCAGTTCATGGTGCGGCTGACGATGATGGAGATCGCCTTGCCGAGCATGATGCCCAGCGCGCCGCCCACCACGCAGAGCAGCACCGCTTCCAGCAGGAACTGGCGCATGATATCCTGCGGACGGGCGCCCACCGCCATGCGCAGGCCAATTTCCTTGGTCCGTTCCGTGACGGAAACGAGCATGATATTCATGATGCCGACGCCGCCGACGACCAGAGAGATCATGGCCACGATCATCAGGAGATTGGTCATCACTTCCGTGGTGCTGCTCATGGCGCGGGACATTTCCGCCATGTCCCATACCCGGAAATCGTCCAGCTGGCCGTCCTTGAGGTTGTGTTTGGCACGGATCACTTCCGTAATCTGGTCAATGGCCTCGGAGGAGCGTTCCGGGTCTGAAATCTGAGCCATGATGGAATCAATATTGTTGAAGCGCCGCGGATGGGGCGCGTCCGTATAGGGCTGGTCCGTAGTTTCCGTGTAGTAATCCACGGAACTGGCGGTGTATTTATCTGCCCGGTTGAAGGTGGTGGTGCTGTTGCCGGTGGAAGTGGTGGTGGAACCGCCGCCCAGGCCCTGGAGGCGGTAGCGGATGCTTGTCCACGGGAGGATGATGGAGTCGTCCTGGTCGCGTCCCATCATGTTGGCCCCTTTTTTCTGAAGGATGCCGATGACTTTGAACATGACATTCTTGATGCGGATATCCTTGCCCAGCGGGTCTTCGTCCCCGAAGAGTTCCTTGGCCACCGTCTGGCCGATGACGCACACGCGCCTGGCCTGTTCCACATCTTCCTCGGAGAAGGGCTGGCCTCGCGCCATGTCATACCAGCTTTTGATTTTCAGGTATTCCACGGAACCGCCCTCTACAGTTTCCGGGCTCCAGTTCTTGTTGCCGTAAATGACTTGGCCGCTGGCGCGCACCACGGGGGTAGCCCGCAGAACCATGGGGCAGTCCTTCGCAATGGCTTCGCAGTCCGCGTTGGTCAGGGAGGCCCGTCCGCCCGCGCCGGTATTGACGCCGCTTTTGGAGATGGCTCCGGGGCGGATATTCAGCGTGTCCGCCCCCATGGAAGCGATGGTATTTTTAATCTGGAGCGTAGATCCCTGGCCGATTTCCACCATGGCGATTACTGCGGCAATGCCGATGATGATGCCCAGGATGGTGAGGGCTGCGCGCATGGGATTGCGCACCAGGGCCCTGATGCAGGTTTTAAGGAGAGGAAGGAATTTCATACGTCGTCCTTGCTAAGCATATCGGAAATCCCTTCGCAGATAAGGCCGTCCGCCATGTTGATGGCCCTGTCCGTGAAGGCGGCTATTTTGGGGTCGTGCGTCACCAGGATGACTGTGATTCCCTGTTGGCGGTTCAGGTCCTTGAACATGTGCAGCACTTCCTTGGAAGTGGTGGAGTCCAGGTTTCCCGTTGGTTCGTCCGCCAGCAGGATGCTGGGGTTGTTGATGAGGGAACGGGCAATGGCTACGCGCTGCTGCTGTCCGCCGGAAAGCTGGGCCGGGGTGTGGTCCATGCGGTCGGAAAGGCCTACCAAATTCAGCAATTCCACGGAACGTTCGCGCATGGCTTTCATGCTGAGGGCGGGGTGGGCATATACGGCAGGCATCATCACGTTTTCCAGGGCTGTGGTACGGGAGAGCAGGTTAAAGTTCTGGAAGACGAATCCGATGCGCTTGTTCCGGAGAGTGGCGCGTTCTGCGGCGTTGAATTTGGCAACGTCTTCCCCGGCAATATAGTAATGGCCTGAGGTAGGGCGGTCCAGACAGCCCAGGATATTCATCAGGGTTGATTTTCCTGAGCCGGATGCCCCCGTGAGGGAGACGAATTCCCCTTCATTGATATCCAGGGTGATGCCCTTGAGTACTTGAAGGTCTATTTCTCCCAAGTGGTACACCTTGGTTATGTCACGTAAGCGGATCACGTTGTTGGAATGCTTGATGCGGTGAAAAAGAGTGATTGAGCGGTCGGATGGAGGCGGTTCCCCGGGTTAGGGAGGCGGGGGCGGCCCGTCATTGCCAGCCGAGGCGGCCGTTTTCGTGTTGCCTGTGCTCGGCTTGCGGCGGGGGGGCATTTTGGGCGCGAACGGGTTTTCCCCGCCGGCGGAGGCGGAAGAACCGTCCCCCGAACTGTCGGAGCGGTTCAGTATCTGAGCCGTAGAGACAATTTCCATTCCTTCCCGGAGCGTTTCTCCCGCAATGGCCGTCAGCATGCCGTTGCTTTCCCCTTTGGTGACCAGGTGGGGATAAAGAAGATTGTTCCGCAATTCCCAAACCACGGCTTTTTTCTTTTGTCCGTCCCGGACGGGGGCGGCCAGCTCCGGCTGCATCCGGTCAAAGGCCGCTTTTTGTTCAGCGCTGACCAGTTCTGTTTCCGGGCGGAAGCGGAGGGCCGCATTGGAAACGAGGAAAGCGTTTCGTATGTCCTCCACCACGAATTGGACATTTGCCGTCAGATAGGGGATAAGAAGCTTGTCCGGATTGGGTACATCAATGTCCACGATGTAAGTGACCACATTGGACGTCATGGTTGCGTCCAGCCGTATCTTGTCCACCGTTCCCTTGAATTTGCGGCCGGCGAAAGCGTCCACGGTGAACAGTACCTCCTGCCCCTTGCGGATGCTGCCGATGTCCGCTTCGTTCACAGCGGCCCAAATTTTCAGCTTGGAAAGGTCTGTGGCGATGTAAAACAGGCTGGAGGCGCTCATGCTGGAAACCACTGTTTGGCCTATGTTGACCAGGCGTTTGACCACGACGCCGTCCACGGGGGACTTGATGGTGGTGTATTCCAGGTTGCGCATTTCCTTTTTCAGCGCGGCTTCCGCCTGTTTCAGGGAGGCTTCCGCTTCCTGCAGGGAGGCTTCCGCCACGGCTACGTTGGCGCGGGCGGTTTCTTCATCCGCAATATACTGGTCGTAGCTGGATTTGGACAGGGCATCCCCAGGCCCCAGCTTTTCCGCGCGTTCCCGGTCCAGTCTGGCCTGCTGGTGTTTGGCTTTGGCCTGCTGGATGTCCGCCTTGGAGCGGGCGATTCCGGCAATGGCCTGCGCTTTGGAGGCTTCCGCCCTCTGAACGTCCAGCTGCACGGGAAGCTTGTCGATTTCCGCGAGCATCTGACCGGCTTTTACAGGGCTGGAATAATCCACCACCTTGCCGTTCAGGTCCTTGCCGAACTCCATGATGATTCCGCTGACCTGGGCGCCTACATCTACCAGTTCATCAGGCTCCGTGACGCCGGTTGCTTCGATGGTGATCATCAGGTCTCCTTTTTCAAGAGGTTCTGTCTGGTAGTCCACCTGGATGGCTTCATTTCCTTTCCACTGTTCCCAGGCAAACCAGATGCCTCCGAGAACGGCAATGACGATGATGAGTTTGATGAATCCCTTCACGACTATATTATACTTCGCAATAATGAAAAAGTTGCACGGATGTTAAAAACTTTTCCGCAACAGAGCATGATCCTATCATGATTTCCGGAAATGTCTAAGGGATTATTATGTTTATTAACAGTTGCTGTTTATTAACTAATAATATTTCCTTTCTTCCTTCTCGTCCAGTGACGGAAGGAGCGGGAATGGAGTGCCACGAAATATCTGAAGGCGGCAGTTGCCGGTGACCGCATCCGATCTTTTGGGGAATGGCTTCTCCGTGCCTGTAAATGCTGCGGGGGTGAGAAGAGCGGGGAAAGGCGGTGAATCCCGACAGGAATAATGTTGCCCAAGAGGGGAATCCCGGCTGACCTGCGGGCTCAAGGAGGGGAGAAACGTTGAAAGAACGAGCTTTCTGGATTCAGGTGATGGAAAAAAGACACCGCTGCACCGTCTCTGGCTGTGAGCCACGTTCCCGTGCCTCAATAGAGCGGGGACTTCCGCCGCTGTTTTGACTTTTCCGGTATAGGACGTAGTCAGCCCTGCGTCGGGGCTGCCCCCATTAGGTTGTAATATCGGTCCGGGCCACTTTGCCAGGCGATGACGAGTGCAGCAGCCACCACCTTATATACCTCATGGTAGGGAATGTTCCAAGGTGTTTTTGCAATCTTTTCAGACATGGACGGGAACTTTCCCGTGGAGCGATTGAGTTTGAAGGGGATGCTGCTTTCAGCGGTGTTCTTCCAGCCATTCCTTTAACACAAGGCGGTCCGCAGGCGCCCAGGGCAGTTCTTCCAGCGTACGGCGGGAGAAGAACCCCAGGTTTTCATGTTCCAGGGGCCGGGGCAGGGCGCAAAGTTCCAGACGGCACAGAAAGGGGATAAGGCGGATAATGCGTTCAGGCTCCTGGTGCCGTACGGGGGTGAGCATGCGGACGGGGAAGACGGTGCATCCCAGCTCTTCCCGTATTTCCCGTATGACGGCGTGCCGGGCATTCTCCCCTGGTTCCACTTTTCCGCCGGGGAATTCGTAAAGAAGCCCGTTGGACTGCCCCGTTTTCTTTTTGGCGCCCAGAAGAAGAGGGCCCCGTGCGGCGGGCAGTTCAATCAGGGCACAGCAGACGTCCAGCGTGTTCATGGGGCGTGAAAGTCCAGGTTATGCAGGTTGATGATGCGGGTGTCCGTATCCAGGACGCCGAAACCGATGCGTCCGGTCCTGCCCTGGAGTTCTCCGGGATTGGCCAGCAGGCAGCCGCCGCATCTTTCGCTCACGGCCTGGTGGGTATGGCCGTACAGGGCGGCGTCTGCGTTTCCGCTGCGCGCTTCCCGCAAGGCGTATTTTGGGTAATGGGAAAGGGAAAGTTTCATGCCGTACCGGGTGATAAAGGCATGTTCCGGATGCAGGCGCGCCGCTGGGGAACTGGCGGCCATCCGCCGCATGGTTTCCACATCGTAGTCATTGTTGCCCGGAACGGCATCCAGAGGAAAGTCCTCCGTCAGTTCAATCAGGTGCCGGAAACTCTCCGGGGTGGTGCAGTCGCCCAGGAAAATGAAATGTCCGCAGCCCATCAGGCGCATCCGGTGCATGGCTGGCTCCAGATGGTCTGTGCGGTTGTGCAAGTCGGAAAAAATGCCTATCTTCATCTTTTTTCAACAATTCATGGCATGAATGGGCCATGCCTTCAATTCATCCGGCAGGGAAAGCGGGAGCGGATGGCCTCCCTCCTTGCGCAGCAGGCAGGTGAAACCGCCCGCTCCTGCTCCGTGGAAGGGCATGAGCCGGTAGCAGGCTTCCTGCGTCAGGGAGGAACGGAAATGCTCCAGCTCCGGCACGGTTACGGTGTGCAGGTCCGGATGGCGTTTCAGCAGGTACAGGATATTGCGTTCATTTTCCTCCGGAGCGTAGGTGCATGTAGTGTACAGCAGGAAGCCGCCGGGAGCCAGACACCGGAGGGCGGCCAGCAAAATGCCCCGCTGCCGCTTGGCGTTGCCTCCGGTGACGGAGGAATTGAAACAGCCGGGGTTGGGAATGCCTTTGGCCAGCAGGGACTGCCCGCTGCACGGGGCATCCGCCAGAATGAGGTCAAAACACCCGGGGGCCAGTTCCGCCCACTGGTCCGGGCGCAGGCGCTGGGTGTACAGATTGGTGAAGCCGCAGCGAAGCAGGTTGTGGCGCAGAATGCCCAGGCGCTTCGGATTCACTTCGTTGGAAACATGCTCCTGCGGAGATACCCGCGTCTGCGCCAGAATGCTTTTCCCTCCCGGCGCCGCGCACATGTCCAGGCAGCGTTCCGGACGAAACGGAAGATGCGCCAGAGGGGCCGTTTCCCAGACGGACGAAAGATCCAGGGGATAGTAATAGCCGCATTCGTAATCCGGCAGGGAGCCGGGTTTGGTTTCCGCCTCTCCGGACGGGAGCGCCAAGATGGAGGAATGCCCCCACTCCTGCGGCGTGTCCTTTGTCGGCAAGGGCGGCCTGTAGCCTTCCGGTGCCTTCGGGGTGATGACCAGCGCGCTTCTGGAACGGTTCCCGGCCTGCATGGCGTCCAGGAAATCCCGTTCCTGTTCCGCCGTCAATTCCAGTTTGCGGGCGAGTTTGAGTATTTGGGAGGAAGACACGAGATCAGGCCCGGAATGTTTCTCCGAAGTGGGTGTTGAGAGCCAGATGGGCGGCCCCCAGGATGCCCGCCTCCGTACCGAACTGGGCGGGAAGGATTTCAAGGTATTCCACCAGAGGGGCGGCGAGCTGGGTTTTCATGATTTCCTGAAGGGGCTGGAAAAGCAGGGTTCTGGCCTTGGCCACGCCCCCGCCGATGATGATGGCTTCCGGGTTCAGGAGATAGCAGCAATTCATCAGGGCGCAGGAGAGTTTTACGGCCAGGTCCCGCCATACTTGCTCGGCTACTTCATCACCAGCCAATGCGGCCCGTTCCAAAGAGATGGGGTTGCAGTCCACAATGGCCTTGTCAATGCCGTGGCTGGCATACAGCGTGCGTGCATCCGCAGCTATTTCCCGGTTGCCTACATAATCTTCCAGGGAGCCGCGGTTTCCGTAATGGCCCAGACGCCCCCGGTAGTCGATGCTCGTCTGCCCCAGCTCCCCGGCGGAGCAGGTAGCCCCGCGCAGAAGTTCTCCGTTCACGATCAGGCCGCTGCCAACGCCGGTGCCGAGGGTCAGGCAGACCAGATGCCTTTTTCCTTTTCCGGCGCCCAGCTTCCATTCCGCATAAGCCATGCAGTTGGCGTCGTTTTCCACGTATACGGGCAGTCCGCAGGCAGCCTGGAGCATGTCCTTTACCGGAACGTTGTTCCAGCCGGGCACGTTGGTAAGCGTATAAACGGTCCCTTGGTAAAAATTGACGAACCCCGGCATTCCCATGCCGATGGCCTGCACTTCCGGATGATTCAGCCGCAGCATATTCACGAACTGGGCTATGGCTTCAATCAGTTGATCGGGATTGCCATATTCCTGGGTGGCTATTGAAGGAGCGTGGGCGATTACTTCCGCGCCCTTGACGACCCCCATCTTGATGGAGGTGCCTCCGAAGTCAATGCCGATGGAGGGAATGGTTGAAGCTGTCATATAACGCCAATATAGAATTTTACCGGGCGTTGAAAAGGTTAAAAGAAGTATGTTCCCGGTAAAATCCCGACAGGAAAATAGAGGGTGCAAAAGGGGGAAAAATGACTTGTTTCATCACTGAATTTTCTTGAATGAACATTTGGGCGTTTGTAATGTCTCATAGTCTAGTCAGCGGGGCGTGTTCCGCCCTCTGTTCGTGAAATATTGTCAACCTCAGCCCATAGAGACACCTCCTATGCCTACTCCCAAGAAAACCAATAGCAAGACCGTCGCCAAGGAAGTTCCGGCTTCCAAGAAAAAGACCTGCGGGAAGTCCGATTGCAAGACCGCTGTAGACCTGGAGGCTCCCGCCAAGAAGAAATGCTGCAGGAAAAAGGCGGCTGAACCGGAAAAAGCCGCCAAGCCCGCCAAAAAGGCTGCCGCCGCCGCGGCTGAAATGGAAAAGAAGCCTGCGCCGAAAACGGCCAGAAAGGCTCCGGTTAAAAAAGCTGCTCCTGCTCCCGTTGCCCCGGTTCCCGCTCCCGCGAAAAATGAATTGACGGATGAACAGGCGGAAGCCATTGCCGCCGCCAGGGCGGAACTGGCCGCCAACCCCGAATGGGAGCCTTTTGTGCAGATGCAGCGCCAGCATCTGCTGGACTTGCGCGACAGGGCTCTGGACAACATGAGCGGCGTGGCCCGCGATACTCTCCGGAATCATCCGGAAGGCAGTGAGGCTTCCGGCTCCGGGGAACACCAGGCGGATGCCGGCAGTGACGCCTATGACCGTGATTTTGCGCTCAGCCTGCTTTCCAAAGAGCAGGACGGCCTGTATGAAATCGAACAGGCGCTCGCCCGCATTGACAACGGAACATATGGCATCTGCGAAATGTCATACAAGGTCATTCCCATTCTGCGTCTGGAGGCCATCCCCTTTGCACGGCTTACCGTGGAATGCCAGGCCCAGTGGGAAAAGGAAAAAGGCCAGAATGCCAGGTTCCGTCCCAGAGTGGCCCTGGGCTTTGCCGGAGGACAAAATGATGTAGATTTATCTGTTTCTCTTGACGATGACGAAGAATAGTGTATAAATCCTCCCCCGTAACACATTTTCATCATGCCAAGAGACATCATCATCCTCGAATGCACCGAGGCCAAAGCCGAAGGAAAGCCTACGTCCCGCTACGTCACCACGCGCAATAAAAAAAGCCTGCGTACTCCCGGCCGCCTGGAAAAGATTAAGTACAATCCTTTCCTGAAGCGCCGCACGCTTCATCGTGAAATGCGTTAACTGGTTCGGCTTATCGATTATCTTTATTATTATGTCCACTGAACCCAAGACTGTAGAACGCCGTATTCGTTTCCGCACGTGCAATCGCCAGATGCCGCGCCGCCGTCTCGACATCCCGATGGATCAGGTCAATCTGCTCAATCCTGATTTTCTGTCCAAGTTCACCTCTGAAACCGGCAAGATTCTTCCCCGCCGTGTGACCGGGCTGTCCGCCAAGATGCACCGCAAGGTAACCCGTGAAATCAAGCGGGCCCGTTCCATCAACCTTCTGCCGTAACAAGCCCCAAGGAAAATCTCTTTCGGTAGAATTGTCTTTGCAGGCGGGAGTTTGTCCGGTAACAGGGCAGACTCCCGCTTTATTTCCACCCATTATCCTTTTTCCCCATGCAGGAACTGAAAGATACCCAGTCCGAGGCGGATACGCGCAATATTTCCATTGACCGGGTGGGCGTAAAAGGGTTGCGCTTCCCCATCCAGATACAGGACAAGCTCAACCGCATCCAGTCCACTGTGGCGACGGTTTCTCTGGCGGTGGATCTGCCGGAAGAATTCAAGGGCACCCATATGAGCCGTTTTGTGGAGGCGTTGCACCAGCATGGCCCTTTGCTGGATGTGCATACGGCCTTGGCCTTTCCGCGGGAACTGCTCCGCCGTCTGTCCGCCCGCCGTTCCCATGTGGAAATGGAATTCCCGTTTTTCCGCTCCAAAAACGCTCCTGTGACCGGAATTGAAGGGCTCATGGATTACGTTGTCCGGTTTGAGATGGAGGCGGAAGCGAACAACAAACTGGCTGATTTCAAGCTGACAGTTATCGTTCCCGTGACGACGCTGTGCCCCTGCTCCAAGGCCATGAGTGCCTACGGAGCCCACAACCAGCGCGGGCTGGTTACTTATTCCGTGCGTTTTGCTTCCAGGCCCGTCTGGATTGAAGACCTGATTGACCTGGTGGAATCCTGCGCGAGCTGCTCCCTGTTCAGCGTGCTGAAAAGGCCGGATGAAAAATGGGTGACGGAAAAGGCTTATGAAAACCCTGTCTTTGTGGAAGATCTGGTGCGCAACGTGGCGTTGAAAACGCAGAGTCATTCCGCCTTCAGCTGGTACCGGGTGGAAGCGGAAAATTTTGAATCCATCCATAACCACCAGGCATACGCCGTCATTGAGCGCGATTTGCGTTCCTGAACCATTTCCGGGCCGGATTTATGAACGATAACTGGTGGGCCATTGCCTCTCTCATCCTCTCCCTGGCTTTCACAGGGCTGGGATGGTGCCTGCTGGCTTCCGGCCGGCGGTTTTTATATGCCCATCTTTGGATGGCGTGCCTCTTTGTTCTCCAGACAGGGGCGCTATGCGTCAAAGCGTACCAGACGGGAATGTGTCCCATCCGCGGCGCTTCAGAGGTGCTCTTCTTCCTCTCCTGGAGCATCAATCTCTTTTATCTGATGCTGGGACGTGCTTACCGAATGTCCGTGCTTGGCATCTTTACGGCTCCGGCTATTGCCGTGCTGACGGTTTTTTCCCTGCTGATAGGCCGTTCCGGAGCGGACGTGCAGGGCACGCATGACTTCTGGGTGACGGCGCATGTGGGCATAGCCATGATGTCCTACGGAGCCGGCGGTCTGGCCGCTGCCGCGGGGGCGGCGTTCTGCATGCAGAATGAATGTCTTAAAAGACACCGGATTCCCGGCACCTGCCGTGTGCTTCCTCCCATCCGTACACTGGAAGCCAGCATGAAGCGCCTGGTTCTTGTGGCATTCCTCCTTCTTCTGCTTGGGGAATGGCTTGGGTGGCGGGGGAATCTCCCCATTAATGCGGCCAAGACCTCCATTGTCATTCTTCTCACGGCAGGCTACAGCGTCCTGCTGTGGTTCATCTACCGCCGCGGCATTCCGGGAAGGATGTTGGCCTGCTGCTGCGTGGCCCTCTTTATTGCATCCATGAGCATTTTCCTGGTAAGTTGATGAGAATGGTTTGTTTAGGCTTGAATCACCGGACCGCTCCCGTGGAAATACGGGAGCGGTTTGCCGTGCCGTCCCATAAGCTCCGGGAAGAAGGACAGCGCATCCGTTCCCTTCCTGGAGTGGACCAGTGCGTTGTGCTTTCCACCTGCAACCGCATGGAAATTTATTATTGGTCCAACGCTCCGGAAAATGCGCAGGAGCACATTTTATCCCATTTTCTGGGTGATGGGCGCGGGGAACTGGATATGGCTTCTTATTTTTACAGCCATCAGAGAGAAGATGCGTTAAGCCATCTGTGCCGCGTGCTGAGCGGCCTAGATTCCATGGTGCTGGGGGAAACGGAAATCTTCGGCCAGGTAAAAACGGCTTACCAGACGGCCCTGGATGCCGGAGTAACTGCGGCCTGCGCCAACAAAACCTTTCAGAAAGCCTTTGCTATCGGTAAAAAAGTGCGGACGGAAAGCCAGATTCATGCCGGGGCAACCTCCGTGGGATCCGTGGCAGTGGAGCTGGCGGAACAAATTTTCGGGGACCTTTCCGGCACCCGCGTCCTTATTCTGGGGGCGGGCGAGATGAGCCGCGTTACGGGGCGCGCCCTGCATGCCCGGGGTGCTGAGGGCATTTATGTGGCCAACCGCTCCTTTGACCGTGCGGTAGAGCTGGCGGGCATGATCGGCGGCCAGGCCATCCGGTATGACGTGTGGGGGAACTATCTCAGGGATATTGACGTGGTGGTGGCCGCCACCGCTGCTCCCCACTGCATCATCACCCGGGAAACGCTTCTTCCTTTGCGTGCCTCCCGTAAATACCGCTCCCTCTTTTTGATTGATATTTCCGTGCCGCGCAACATTTCTCCGGACGTGGCGGATATTGACGAAGTGTATCTCTACGATATTGATACCCTCACCCAGCTGGCGGATGAGGCCAAGCGCAGCCGGGAGCAGGAGGTTTCCCGGTGCGAGGCCATCATCCGGGACAGCATTTCCAGATATTTTCCGGATTCCGCTCTTTATGACCAGTAAAAATACCCTCATCATCGGCACCCGCGGGAGCGCCCTGGCCCTGGCCCAGGCGGATATGGTCCGTGCTGCCCTTTCCCTCCGTTATCCGGAACTGGACGTGCGCTGTGAAATCATCCATACTATTGGGGACCGCCGCACGGATGTTCCTCTGGCGGATGTGGCCCGCGTTTCCGGCATGGTGGACAAGGGGATCTTCATTAAGGAACTGGAGACCGCCCTCCGGGATGGCCGCATTGACGTAGCGGTGCACAGCCTCAAAGATGTGCCGAGCGAGCTTGCCGCCGGCTTCACGCTGGCCGCCGTCTTGCCCCGTGCTGCCGTGGAGGATGTGCTTATCACGAAAGAACCGGACTGGAACGGTTCCGGAACGCTGGCTACCGGAAGCGTGCGCCGACGCCTGATGGCGCGCACGTACTGGGGTTCCGGCCTGCGGTTTGAAAACCTGCGGGGGAATGTGCCTACGCGTTTGGGAAAGCTGGTGGAACATCCCGGCTGGGATGCCGTGATTCTGGCCAGGGCCGGTTTGGAACGCCTGGGGCTGTACGCGCCGGAAACCCTTGTGGAAGGAAGAAAACTTTACATGCGTCCCTTGCCGGTGGAAGTTTTTATTCCTGCTGTGGGGCAGGGCATCGTTGGAATGGAATGCCGTTCCTCGGACAGGGAGACGGCGGAAATGCTGGAAGGCATCAATGATCCGGAATCTTTTGCCTGTGCGCTGGCGGAACGGGCTTTCCTGGTACGTCTGGGTGCGAACTGTTCCACGCCCGTGGGTGTTTACGCCCATCCGGATGGAGAGGAACTGGTTCTGCGGGCTGCGTATTACGTTCCGGGCAGGGAAGAGCCTTTTGCCGTTGTGATTCGCGGAGACCGGAAAGCCCCTGAAGCGCTGGGCCTTCGGGCTTTTGAAGAATTGGGCCTGAGTGGATGGCGGAAGACTTCCTCGTGTTCCGGATGCGGAGAAAAATAAAAAGGCTCCGGACCGGATCCGGAGCCTGAATCAGGCGAAAAACTCGCGGGCATTAATGTTTTTCCTTGGAGCCTGAGCTTTTATCGCTCATAAACTGCCCGGTTGAAGCATCGCGTTTGATGCGCCGCCCGGTTTTGCTTGTGGTAGTCTCGGAGCGTTTTTTGGAACTGCCCTTATGACTTCCACCCATGTGGGAACTGCTGGCCATATTGTATTCACCTCCTTTCCATTTTCTTCGCTTGTTCATGAACGAGAGAAGAAATCCTGCCGTATCATAGGTTCCCGTGACAGCATTTGGGGCTTGCGGATGGAGTTTGTGCAGGAATATGCTTCTATTTATGAAGCAAACCGTTGCAAAAGGTAATCCCTCAGAGCCGCAGCTTCGTTGTGCTCCGTATTTCTGGCGGAGTACAGCAGCGTAACCTTCCCTTTCCGCGCCAGCCGGAGCAGATGGGAAACGGCTTCTCCGTTTCCATCCAGTTCCTCGTCGTACTTTTTGCGGAATGCGTCCCATCTGACTGGATCATGAGCAAACCACTGGCGGAGCGCCGTGGATGGAGCTATGTTCTTCAGCCACTCGTCCCAGGAAGCTTTTTCCTTGGAAATGCCGCGGGGCCAGAGCCGGTCCACCAGGACGCGGTATCCGTCCCCGGGTTCCTTGGGGTCATAAATTCGTTTGATGGTTATGTTCATACAAAAAGATTCGATAAAGGAATAGAGCCGGGAAAGTTTTTTTCTGTTGAACTGCGTCGGGACATGCGTTTTACGGGACCGCCAACCGGGGCAGTCCGCGATTGGGGGAAAAAGAAACAAACGATTCTGTTCCGGAGAGGCTGCCGCTTCCGGCGGAAGATAGCTGAATCCGCTTAAAATTCCGGCGTAACGCCTGTGCGGACTTGCTGCGCCAACTGTCGGCTTTTCATCTTTCTGGCTGCAGTACGCTCTGTGTTCCGTGGACAAATAAGCTGACGTGGAATCCGGTAAAAAAGAAACCGGATAAGACGGGGAAACTTCTGTATGGAGCGGCTTCTCTGGAAAAAGGATATAACGGCTGCTGCACATATTCCTTTTTCCCGATTCTCCGGAATACTATTTCCTCCAGGAAGGGTCGGGTACCGCTCCGCGGGCTTGGAGCATCATGATGAGCATCTTGAGCTCATTGAGGCGCGAGTAGTGTTTTTTCCTGACTTCGGGATCCAGGGCCCCATAATACAGCCACCGGTCCGTTTGGGCGGACATCAGGCGCTGGGCCGTCATGGCCATGGACAGGGCGCGTCCGGGGGACTGGGCAGCAATGGCCGTACTCCAGGAATACAGCATATTATTGTAAATGGTAGTCCAGGCGAACATTCGGTCATCAAACCTGCCGGGACTCTCTACGTATGGGCGGAGCAGTTGCTCCGCTTCCGTGAGGCGTCCCTGCAGGATGTAAAGGAGGCTTTTAGCCGCCGTCAGGCCGTGGTTTCCGGGGCTCAGTAATTCCGCTTTTTCTTCCTGATGCTCCAATGCTTTGAGCCGGGCCGGGTTTGGGGGGGGAGAACTGCCTGCGGCATGCAGAATGTTGCGCCGCACCAAATCCGGGTCCAGGCTGCAGGAGGCGGCCGCTTCCAGCATGGGCAGCCGGTTGCCGGAGGAAGCCGGGACGGCTTGAAGGGAGTTTTTCCAGACCGGAAAAGCCAGAAACGCATAACACAGCGCCAATATGGCCATCAGCAGTGCGGCGGTCGCTTGAAGCCAGCGGCCGGCTTGGCGCGAAGCCTTCACCCTGGAAAGAGGGGCCGTGCAGGTAATGCCGCCGCATAGGGCGCTGGCTCCAAGCAAGGCAGGGTTATGCCAGATGAATTCCCCATAGGCGTGGAAAGCGGCGATGCACAATACGCAGAACGCCGCCGGTCCCAGAGGATTGGGCCGTTGATGTTCTCCTGACAATTTCAGAACGCTCCGGAGTCCGAAAATAAGAAACAGGGCCAGCAGAGCTAGCATCAGCCCCAGCCCGGCATAGCCGTAGTCGCAGGCGGCTTGTGCGTATTCGTGGTGGGCAAAATTGGGGAGGTTGGCTCCGGAGAAAAACTCCGTGGAAAGATTGGTGTACATCCGGCTGCCGTGACCGAACAGCGGAGCCTGGTCCGCCAGCGCCCAGGCCAGTTTGGACAGGTCCAGCCGGTTGCCGAAGGAAAACGTATCCAGAAGGGCGGCAAGCCTGCCCGCCCCCCGGGACAAATCCAGCACGGCATAGGACGTGCCCAGGAAAAGCAGGATAATAAAGAGGATGGACGCCGTGTAAAATTTTCTGTTATTGCGGAAAACGCTGGAGGTATAAATAAAGAAGCACAGGGTTACGCCAGCCAGGGCGTTTGGGAAGGCGGACCGCGAGCCGCACGTGAAGGAAACGAGGATGAGCGCCAATCCCGTGAACAGGCGGATGCCCCATTTTCTGGCGGAAGCCATGCTGTATGCGCAAAGGAAAAAACCGGTGACGGACAGGAAATGGGCGGAAAAATTTTTGTATCCGAACAATCCGATATTGCGGATTTCCGTGCCGAACAGGGAATAATCCGGTCTGAACCAGGAGGCTTCCGTTCCCGTTATGTTCTGATACCCCCACAGCAGGGCATTCAGCAGCCCCAATGCCGCAGCCAGTACGGGAAGAATACTCTTTTCCCCGTTTCCGGCTCCGGCATACGTTCCCGCCGCGAACATGACGATGGCCGTGGCGATAAGGCCCAGATCCGCTACGCTCTCATAATAAAACCAGGGGGAAAACCATGCCCGGACAAGGAAATAGCCGCCTCCCAGGCCCAGGGCCAGCCAGCCCGGCAGTCCGGGGCTGGGAATCTTGTATCCCCGGAGAATACAGAAGCAGAACAGCAGGAGGGCTGCCGCCAGAAAGCAGGCGGGAAGGAAAAGGGTGTGCCATTCCCCGCCTGCCGCCGTCGTTGCCAGGAAGATGTAAAAAAGGGCCAGGAGGCCCGCCAGAATTTTCCCGGCGGCAGTTTCAGCAATGCGCGGAGCGGGGGAGGTGCTGGGGGGAGAGTCTGGCATGGCTGGGAATTTATCTGGAAGGCTACAGTATAAACGCGGGAAACTTCCTTGCCAAGAGCAAGCTCCCTGTTGTATGCGGGAGGATGCGTCCGAATGCCAGAGTTCTGGCGGACAAGACGGAAAAGGTGTCCGTAGCCGGACAGGGTAAAATGCTCCCTGTTGCCAGGGAGAGTTTCTGCCCCTTGCTGCGGCTGAAATAAAACTGAGTATCGGTAAGGGAAAATAAATATACTGCGGAAGCGGGCGTCAATCCGTCTTTGGCTGCATATTTTCCGTTTGCCGTAAAATCTTGCAGCGTTTCGGCCTGTTTTCCGGAAAACAAGGTTCCCTTATCCTTATGCCTGTAGGCCGAATTTACGTTTAATTTCCGGAACGGAATAATTCACCAGCGTGGGTTTGCCACCCGGGGTGCAGTACGGCACTTCACAGGCAAGCAAATCCTTTAGGATGGCAGGGGCCCGGTGAGGGGAAATGCGTTCCCTCCAGGCGGATTTTCTGGCAAATTCCCCAATGAAGGTTTCATAAGCCATGCGTTTGGCATTTCGGCTGAATTCAGACTGGGTGAGACGGTCCACCAGCTCCAGGAGAAAAGCGCGTGCGTTTTCCAGTTCCAGCAGTGCGGGGATGGATTCTATTCTGATTGTATTCTGACCAAAGGGCGTAACGGCCATGCCGGCCTGGTCAAAATGCGGGGCGAACTGCCGGATGACGGCAAAATCCCGCGGGTCCAGATCCAGCACCACCGGATCCAGAAGCTGCTGGGACGGCATGGGGGCTTCCCGGCGTGCGCGCAGCCGTTCAAATATGATGCGTTCCCGGGCCGCCTTGGGATGCATCAGAACCAGGCCTTCCGGCGTTTCAAACAGGGCGAATTGCTGGCGGAGTGTTCCCAGATAGGAAAATCCGGCGGAGGCATCCCTTTCTGGAGCTGCGTTTTCATGGGCGTTTCGTGCCGTTTCTTCATCCTCCTGACGGTGAAAATCCAGTTTTCCCTGGGTGGCGGGAACCTGTTTCAGGGGAATGGCCCGGAGGGTGGGGGGAGGGACAGGCCCATGGGATTGTCTGGCAGAGGAGGAAAGCGGCGGTTGGGCGGCGGAAGAAGCAGGGGCCGGTCTGGCGGCCGCCGGGAAAGCAGAACCGGGGTTGGTGGAACAGGCGGGTATTTCCCCATACGGCGCGGTGGTAGAATGGGCAGGAGGAAGAGTTCTCTCCGGCTCCGGCGCGGCGGCAGCGTGGATTTCCTGCCGGGCATGCTTTTGAAGAGTGTTGGCTATGGCTTCCACAATGGTGTTTACCACGTCTGCGGAACGGCGGAATCTCACTTCCTTCTTGGCGGGGTGTACATTGACGTCCACCAGAGCGGGCTCCACCTCCATATACAAAAAAAGCGCCGGGTGCAGTCCGGTGGGGAAGCCTCCGTAGCCGTCCCGAATGGCCCTGTTAATGAGCTGGTCCTCCACGGGGCGCGTGTTCATAAAGACGTATTGCCCTTTTCTGGTGCGTCTGGCTTCGGAAAGAGGAAGCAGGAATCCCGTGATGGAAATACCGGGGCCGATGGTCGTTTCTATCGGAATCAGGGCCGCTGCTGTGGCAGCATCCGTCAGTGCGGAAATGCGGACGCGCAGATCCGCTGTGGCGGGAAGGTCGAAAACAAGCTGGTCGTCCCGCTTATAGGCAAACCGTACTTGGGGATAAGCCAGGGCATGCAGGCGTATCTGGTGCTCCACATGGGAAGCTTCCGTTTCTGCGGATTTGAGGAACTTGCGGCGCGCTGGAGTATTGTAAAACAAGTCGGCCACCTCAATGGCGGTGCCGGGAGAGATGCCTGAGCTTCTCGGTTCGTGTTCCAGGCCGCCGTCAATGCGTATTTCCCAGCCTTCCAGATCCTGCTGCTGCCTGGTACAGAGTTTGAAGCGGGAAACGCTGGCAATGCTGGGCAGAGCCTCTCCGCGGAATCCCAGGTGTGTGATTTCAAAAAGCTCCTCCAGGGAAGAAAGTTTGCTGGTGGCGTGCCGTTTGGTGCACAGCTCGGCGTCTGCCCGTGACATGCCGCTGCCGTCATCCGTCACCTTGATCATGCCCACGCCTCCGCGGCGTATCTCCACCCGTACGAATTTGGCTCCTGCATCCAGGCTGTTTTCCACCAGTTCCTTCACAACGGAGGCGGGGCGCTCCACTACTTCTCCTGCCGCCACTTGGCTGGCAAGGGTGGGAGACATGACGTGGATGGATGGCATGGCGATGACGGATTGGAAAAGACTGTTCCAGAAAGCGGAACCCTAGCCGCCGGCGACGATGGAGACGATTTCCACCCGGTCGCCGGGAGAAACCGTCACCCGGGAAAAATCCTGCGGCAGGAGCGCGGCCCCGTTGTGTTCCACGACGACGGGTTTGCCTTTCATGTTCAAAAGTTCCAGAAGCCGGGAGACGGAACAGGGTTCCGCCAGTTCGTACGGGGCTCCGTTCAGCATAATATCGTTCTGGGCTGCCATGACGGAAGCTACTGTACCACAACAGGAGAAAAAATCCAGAATCATCCCGCGGGGATGGCGTAAAAAAGATTCCGGTGCAAGTTGGAAAAAAGAAAAGCTGGCATCGCGTACGGGATTTAGTGTCTTGTCCATAAGTTTTTAACAGGCCACATGTACAGCAGACCGTATAGCACTGCCAGAAAGCCGCACCGTTTATTACTCCGTCGAAAGCTTCATGTAAAGGTTGACATGTCATGACACAGAAAAAATGAACCCTGCGAGGATAAAAAAACCGCCCGCGTCTCCCGACGCGGACGGAAAAAACAATATAATACTTATTAAGCAGAAGGATTGCTTTCAGGAACAGCCCTTTTATATCACTTTTTTCTCCGTTTCGCAACCCTTTTTGACATGATTTCATGGAACGTCATGACTTGTCATCCCCTGAACGGGAAATTGATGACAAAACGTCTTACCGAAGTCACAAGACATCAAATCTCATGAAAAAACAAGAATTATTTCCCCCCCCCCCCCGCATTTGTAACGCCTTAAATATTAGCGCATTAGGAGATAAATTTTCAGCAAGAAAGGGTTGCAACCATGTCGGGTAGTGTGATGCTTGTATTTTTCTTGCTGGCCGTCCTGTTCGGGTTCACGTGTTTCCGCCTGGGCATTATTGAAGGTTGCCGGAGAACAACGAAAAGGATCTTGGAGAATATTTCAAAAGAAATGAAGAAAGGGGAATGAATCATTCCCCTGCGTCTTCTAACGCAGCATTGCGGATAAACTCCTCAATAGTTTGACCGCTGATTTGTGCGGCCTTGGAAATGAGTTTTAAATCATCTTCCGAAAGAGGAACCGCTACCGCTGCAACACCATTCAATATAGGGACAGAAGATACTGTCTTGGACGCTTCTTCTCCCTGCCTATTCATTTCTTTCCTAATTAGCTCAAGCTTCGCCGGAGGAATTATACCTTTAGCTCGAAACCAATCATCCACGGAAGCCTTTTTAACAAAGCATTTCTGAGCCAGCCATTCACGGCTTTTTTTATTTTTCTTTAGCCAAGACTTGATGAGTTCCTTTTCATTCTCCATGAGGTGAGTATGATGAAAAATCCTCATTATGCAAGTAAAATATTTGATGCTTTTCCGCAAAAAATGTTTGACTAGTGATGAAAAATCCTCAATATAGAAACATGAACGCGACAGAAAAACACGAAGAACGGATTTCCCTTCCCGCGTCGGTTCTCCTCTTAGAGGAGGGAATTGCCAGGGGGTTGGGAATAACCATTGGAGAGCGCATGAGAGCCTTAGCAATAGCAAAAGCTCAAAGAGAGCTCGCCACGAAGAACAAACCCGAACCCGCCAAGCGATAATCATGGATTACTTATCCCAGCAAGTTGGGATTATTTTTGAGATACTCCCAGGCAACATCGGTGATGTTGACGTCAAAACCGGACACGATACTTCCGTACCAGGAAAGTCGAATAAGAATGCCGGCTGCTATCAGACCATTTACGACGCCATCCCTGTCATCAAATCTCTGTGTTCGGGTATTGAAGAAGATATATCTAGCCAGAACATTTTTCTCTTCTGGAGTGAGAGCATGGAGACGCTTGATCACCTTTTTACGGGATTCTGCCTTGGATCGAGAGGTTTTGATAGTGTTCCAAACCTTTTCCAGCAGGGCGCAGCCGGAAATAAGGAACACGAATCCCGCAATATCGCGGTAATCATGGGAAGAATAGCTGATATGCAGGGCCTCAAGAAGGCTTTGAGGAGCGAAAAGATAAACTGCCGCTGCGGAAAAGATTATGCCTGCATAATTGCAAGCGAATTTAAGCAGTTCTGCCAAGTATTGAAAAAAAACCATAAACCCAGAGGATAGTCTTAAACGGATGTATAGGCAATAGCTTTTACATTGAACCCAATAAGAAGAAACATGAACAACAACATAGTACCATTCAATAATGCCGCGCTTGGCTGTTCTGTTCGGACAGTCATCATCAACGAAGAACCGTGGTTCGTCGCGAAAGATGTTTGCGATGCACTTGAAATTGGACGTCATCAAGACAGTACTCGCTATCTTGATGACGATGAAAAGGGGGTGTTTACTAAACACACCCTTGGAGGTCCCCAGCAAGTATCAATCATCAATGAATCCGGTCTCTACTCTCTGATTCTCCGCTCCCGCAAGCCGGAGGCGAAGAAGTTCAAGAAGTGGGTAACTGAAGAAGTCCTCCCGACGATACGCAAACACGGCATCTACGCCACAGGCGAGAAACTTCTTGAACTGATTTCCAAGCCGGAGAACGCCCTTAAAGTTTTCCAAGCTCTCAAAGATGAACAGGACAAGAGGAAGTCTCTTGAAGCGAAGATAGAAGAGGACGCGCCCTACACGGAATTCGGAAAGAGCGTGGAAGTTTCCGAAGGCTGCATGCTGATAGGAGAATTTGCCAAGGTCCTTGCGCAGAATGGAAGGGAAATCGGACAGAACCGTCTTTTTGAGCTGCTTCGCAATGAAGGCATTCTCGGGAAGGTTGGCAATCGCCGCAACGTCCCGTCACAGGAACATGTGGAAGCCGGTCGTTTCCGTGTCAGCTACCGGATTATCCAACACGCGAGCGGAAGAGCGGAAAGTAAAGCAACTCCGTATTTGACGCCCAAGGGTCAAGTTTGGCTGTTGAAGCGGATGACTGGGAAGAAAACCGAACAGAAGGAGGTGAAGAAGTGAAAGATTTGCTAACTATTATTTTAAGCACCATTTCCATCACTCTTTGCATATTTGTTTTACTTACAACGAAAAATCATGACTAAAGAACAAACAATGGTAAGCCTCCTCGTTGAGCTGGACAAAATGCTCAAAATCGAAACTCACTAGGACGAAGGTTAGAAATAATAACGAGTTATGAATGATGGCGTGTTTCTAATTCTTCTGGGCGGCATTATCGTATTTTTGATGCTTATCATATCAAATTTAGATGGACGTTAAACAATAAACCAATATAAAGAAAATGGATTTACCTCACGAATTAAAAGAAATTCCTTATAGGAATCGGCATCATTTTGCGTTGGTTAACAATGTTGACGGGATATTTCCAGGCCAAATTGTCAGACACAAAAGAACTAAAAAACTATTAGGATCGGTCGGAAAAATAAAAGGGGATCAGATATCGATAGGTCATGTTTGTCCTGATTGGCATAACGCTTGGTACAGTACAGATGATCTTGAACCAGCTTTTCCGGGAGAATGCTGCGGTCTGTGGACATGGCACCAAGACGAACCTAAGTTAAACAAAGGAGATATTTCTTTCCATAGCTGGATGATAAATCAAATTGTAGGGGAAAACTAATTATGACTAAAGAACAAACAATGGTAAGCCTCCTCGTTGAGCTGGATAAGATTCTAAAGCTCGAAAAAGTAGAGAAAACCAGACCTACCTACACTTATGAAGACTTAGTAGAGGAATCGCTAAGCAGAAAATATTCGAATAAAATTTATAACGCTCGACGTCTGTTAGGGTTGAGCCTTGAACCCGAACCCGGCGAGTTGTTTCCCTTCGAGCCAGTAGACGAGTTTTCCGACTTGGTGAATAAATCTCAACCCTCCGAAAAAAATGATTATTGAATACGACGACGAAGACCGGTGCATCCGGGTGGACGGTGAAGCGATCTCCTACAGAATAGCCTTAGGACTCATTGAAGATCTGGAACAGGCTATCAACGAGTGGGATCGTGACCATGACGAACCCGACGGACACTACGACGACTAACTGACTTTTAACCAATCGCCCGGCCCAGGTGGGGCCTAAAACCAAAACCAAAACATCATAGGTATATAGAGTAATACGGTCTGGCAGGCGCGGGGAAACCCGTCCGGGCGGCCAATTCAGAAGAACGAACATGAGCGAAAACGACACAACCATGACCACCCTTGCGACCGCGCTGGAAACGCTGGCCGGAGTGTTGAGGGAGATGGCAACTACACCGGCTAAGCCGGAATCATCTTCCGTTTCCCGTTCTAAAGCAATCGGAAAAAAGTATGCCAAAAGCTCAACGTTAGCTCCTTATTATGACGTTTCGACCCGCCAGATGGACAACATCCTCGCACGGGCCGGGAAGAACATAAGAAGGCTGGAAGGGATTGGAAAAGGAACCCTTTACAACATGGAAGACGTGGAAAAATACTTAACCAACAACAGAAAATGACTACGTATCAACATCTGATCGACCGGGGTCCATACAAGGGGATGGTGGAAACGCTCACCGACAACCCGCACCCGTCCAAGACGGCCCGCTGTTACATGTGCGCCGAGCCGCTGAAAGCCTCGACTTCATGGATGTCCCTAGTAGGGGACCATCAGAACGGCGTCTTCTGCGCCCGGTTTCTGTGTCCTTTGTGCGCCAGGGAACGCCTCAACGGCATCCCGGACGACGCGGAACGGAGCTGGAACTACACCCAAGAATCCAAGCCCAAAACCTTCTGGGTTGAAAGGCTCTTTGAAAAGTTCATGGCCTTTTTTGTGTGGTCTCTGATCGTCTTGGCAGGAGGATTTATCTTATTTGTCTTATTCCTGCTGATTAAAACCTTTTTTAACTGATTAACAAAATAAATAAAATGGAATTTAAAGATTGCACTGTTGGAACAAAAGTAAAAATCACAGGGGTAATAATTGAAGGGATAAATAATAACCTATCCGTGCATGTCCGGTTGCCCAACAACCAAGAAACATACATCAGGAAATGCGACCTTGAACCAGCTTCTTTGCAATACGACCCGAAGAGGAAATTTAGAAAGGGCGATATAGTCAGGATCAATTACAGGGGGAGGGAAATGCTTCTCAGCATGCTTTCTGAAGGTAAAGAATACGAAGTTCTTCAGGACGAAACCCCGGATGGGAAAGTATTCCTTAAAACAGATGAAAGTATCGTCCCGGACGGAAGTATATGGATGGATTTTTCCCGGTTAGATTTGATTCAACCAATAGAGAAAAAACCGTGTCCTTATTATATCTACGAGAGTCGTAATTGCTTTAAAATTCGCGTTAAACTGACGGATAAAATCCACCCAGTGGTTTATTGCGTGTTTTTTGGAGCCGGCACGGGAGTGACCAAAAACGAGGCCCGACTAAAAGCTCAAGATCTTTGGTTTGAAAAGCGTCGCGAGTACCGCGAATCCTTGAAAAACTGAAACAAAATAGCCGGGTCAGCGGCAACTGAACCCGGCCTGTTAAACACAACATGAACGAATATGAATAACGAAAAACCTTATAAACCAAAATATGAATACAGGCAAGGACAACAGGCCCTTACCCTGTCAACCCCGAAAGAGCTTGCTGGCTTTTTAACCAGGTCAAAAACCTCCATTGCCGCCGCTCTGCCGGCCCATCTCAACCCGGACCGTATGATTCGTCTCGCGGTAACTTGCTTTTCACAAAACCCAGCCTTGCAGCGGTGTTCCGCTGTAAGTATCTTTTCCAGCTTGCTCATTGCCTCCCAGCTTGGGCTTGAGCCGGGAGTAGGCGGGCAGGGATATCTTATCCCCTACAAAGGTAAGTGCACCTTTGTTCCCGGCTGGCAGGGCCTTGTAGGACTGCTCAACAACACGGGCAGGGCTACCGCCTGGACGGGGGTAGTTTACGAGGGCGACCAGTTCCAATTTGAGCTTGGAGCCTATCCTATCCTCCGCCACATCCCCGGCATCAACTACGGGGATGAGGACAAAATGACATGGGCCTATGCCTGCGCCCGGGTTAACGGAGCGGAAACCCCTGTCATTGAGGCATGGCCCATGGAACGCATCTGGCGCCACAGAGACGCACACAACGAGGTCGGAGAAAAGCATTACTCCTACAAAAACCGAGAAATGTACGCCCGCAAGGTGGTTCTGCTGCAAGTTCTCAAATACATGCCGAAAAGTGTGGAAGTGGCAAATGCCATTGAAGTCTCCCATGCCGCGGAAACGGGGCGTGTCGTCAAAATCGACGACGGCGTTGTCATTGACGGCGAAATTGTATCGGAAGATGACCCCGGCATAGATGACTATCCGCTCGACCGTCAAGACCTGAACCCGACGCCGAAACCGGCCCCAGCCTCCGACCCCTCCACTCCAAACCTCCTTTAAACGCATGAGCGAACAACTTCAAATCATCCCCCTGAATGTGAGCGCCAAAGGCGAAGTACTCTCTTCCAATCTTGACGAATTCCGCGCCTCGGTCAAAACCGTCCTGGACAGTATCAGTCTCACTCCTGAAACCGATGAAGAATTCGGATTGGCTGAACAAAACGTCAAAATGCTCAAGGGCGCGGAAGATACCGTTAAGGCTGCCAAGGAAAAAGCCTTGAAGGATGCCGAGAGCCTCCATGAATTCTTTGCCGCGCTGGACGAATCCAGTGAAGAAATCCGGCAAGCCCGGCTCACCCTGGAAAAGAAGATCGCCGGGGAGAAAGAGAAAATCCGCAATAAGCTAATCGATGACGCCCTTGCCCGCCTGGAATGCGCTCCCCATTTGAGGAAGAAATTATTTGGCGGTACAATGGCGGAATCCATCAAGAACAAGCGCACCATTAAAAGCATTGAGGCCGCGCTTGATGCCGCCGTGGCAAAAGCAAACAAAGACATCACAACCAATCGTGAAATCATTTGTGAATTCATTGATTTGTACGGTGGCAACCTCGTGTTGGACGAAGACGAACTTGAAACGAAATCCACTATCTATGTTGAGGCTGAGCTGCGTCGCCGTCAGGATGTTGCCAAAGCCGCCGCAGAACGCGCCAGACTGGAGGAAGAGGCCCGAAAGGCACGGGAAGAAGCTCAACGGGCAAAAGCGGAATTGGAAGAACAGGGAAAACCTCCTGTCCCTCCGGCCCTCACATCCATCAACATGACCGCGTTTGACCAGGAACCGGTACAGGCTCCTGAAACATTCCCGGCTCCAAAGAGCGAATCAGAAGAATGGAGGCAATTCCAGGAATCCGTTTTTGAAGCCTTTGCAAAACTTAAGGATGCCCGAGAGAAGCTTACTCACCCCGCCAACAAAAGCCGCGTTGCCTATTTTGCTCAAGCCGTCAACGAGGCCTGGAAAGCCTGCATAGCGGAAGGAGGTGAGAAATGAAAATCTGGCCCTCCTTGGAACAACGTTCGGAAGCTTGGTTCCGTGCCCGTGCCGGCCGTCTGACAGCCAGCAATTTTCACCGGGTTTTAACTCCCTCGGGAAAAGACTCTTCCCAATGGCGAGAACTTGCCATTGAAATGTGTTGCAGCCGCATCCGTCCTGATGAAATACAGTGGGAAGGAAACCGCCACACGGACCGCGGGGAAGAACTGGAACCGGAAGCGCGGGAAGAATTCAGCCGAATCATGGGGCTGGAAGTGGAACAGGTGGGATTTATCGTCCAAGACAATGAACTGGTGGGCTGCTCCCCTGACGGCATGATCAAGATCAATGGGCAGTACGCGACGGGTGTGGAGCTGAAATGCCCTCTTGCAAAAAATCACGCGGAATACCTGCTGGACGGCGTATTACCCGTCCAATACAAGGCGCAGGTACACGGTTCCATGATTGTGACTGGATTGCCCTACTGGTACTTCATGAGCTACTGCCGGCGTCTCAAGCCCCTGATTTTACGGGTGGAGAGAGACAGCTATACCGACACGCTACAAGATGCCCTTGAACGGTTTATCATTTATTACGCAGACGTTTATAAGCGCATCATGCCTCAAATCCGTCCGGTTGTAGAAGGGAGGGCTGCATAATGAGCAAGCGCATCTTAGGCCTTGATCTGTCGCTCACCGCTACAGGCTGGGCGCTGGTGTGGGATGGTTCTCCTAAATGGGGCGTCATCAAATCCAGGAACAGGAGCGTTAAACGTCTCTCTGAAATCCGCAATGCGGTGCTGGACATCATCAACCAAACACAGCCTTCCCTTGCTGTTATTGAGGGGTATTCCTATGGATCTTCCCATGGCATGGCCGGGCTGGCGGAATTGGGCGGCGTTATTCGCCTCCTGCTCCTGGACATGGGAATACCTTTCATCGTTGTTGCACCTGCCACCAATAAGAAATTTGCAACGGGGAAGGGCAATGCGGAAAAGGATTTGATGCTCAAACGCGTTTTTCAGCATTGGGCGGCGGATATGAGCAATAATAACGAGGCGGACGCTTTTGCCCTGGCCCAGTTTGGCCGCTGCTACCTCAACCAGGAGGGCTTTTGTGATTATCAAACAAAAACCGTTGAAACCTACAAAAGAAAGGAACTCGGAAAATGAGCCCGGAAGAAAGAGAGAAAAAACGGCTCTGGATGGTGGAGTACAACAAACGGAGAAAGTCCGCTTTGGTTGATGATTTAAACGCCAAGTACGGCACCCATTTCAGCCTGGGACAGTATATCACCTACAAAGGGGGAAAATATATCATCAGTGGGACTCACGGTCATTTATTAATCATCAAAAATGATAGGCTGGAAACTTTAGCGCATCCTCTTGATGTCTACCCGGCTATCAAACTATCCGGCACCGTCACTTTTGACGGCTGGACCATGGGTCCGAACGGAAAACTTAAAATCAAGAAAGGATAAATTAAAATGAACAATGTCTATTGCGACAAACCCGGCCATGGCGCTTACCCGCTCCGGGCTTATGAAAAAGACGGGAAAATTTTTGTGGACATGGATTCTTGCACGGAATGCGGGCCGCAGAAAATGGAAGAAGAAGAGGTATATCAGTCCTTTTTGGATAGACTGCGTATCCTTTCCAATCAGCTGAACAGCCTGAAATGGGATCTGGAAGGATTAAAGGATGATAGCGAGTCATCAAAGGATGACGTGGATGAACTGATTAAAGACTATGAAAAAGAAAACGCCTAAATGACCTATTTGCGGCACACCTTTGAAAGCCATACGAGGATATGATGTCCAGGGGATAACAACCGATTGGGTTGCTGGTTGCTACAACTGCTTCTTCCAGAGTTCCCATTTTTGGAAAACCAAGAAGGCATGTATTGAAGATATGGATAGGCTTGTTTCTTTGTTTCCGCCCATCATGAGGTGTTGGCCGGGGGACAAGCTCGTATATAGTGGCAGTATTTATCCCGTTACGATTGTCTCTAAAGACCTTGATTTATGCAAAATAGCCGTTCGCGACTACGCAGGAGACTCTTTCATCATTTACTGTGATGAGGTGGATCAATGGCCCTGGGAGCTTGAGCAGAAAGGAGTCCAGCCATGATAATTATTGATTTATTCGATATTTTAACATTTTCAGTTTTAATCATATTGTTAGTTATTCTTATCATTCAATATATTATATTCAAAATAAAAGGAAAATGAAACTGACACTTGAACAGAAAGCTTTTTTTGAGTACGGCGGAGCATGGGAACAGGTTGTTTTAACTCACAAGGGTATCAGATCGACCGTCAAAGCGTTGCCGGGGAAAACTCGCCAAAAACTCTTGAGGCAAGCCAGAAACGAGACTCATCAACATGAGCTTATACTTAACGCATGGCAGAAGCGGGCCGCGTGCCGGGAGTGGGGGCATCCTATGCGGCGAAGATGCTCGAATTGTGAGCACGACCCAAAACAGTACAAGTGCTGTGTAGGGTGCGCCGCTATGGGATGGCCTGTTTACTGGAAGCCGAGAAAGGAGGGAGAGTGAAGCCTGTGCTTGATGCCTGCTGCGGCTCCCGCATGTTCTGGTTTGACCGCCGCCATCCTGACGTGGTGTTCATGGACCGCCGGGAGGAAACACACACGCTTTGCGACGGGCGCACTCTGGAAATCAAGCCGGATGTCGTCGGAGACTTCCGGGCCATGCCTTTCAGTGACGGGGCGTTTCGCCTTGTCGTGTTCGACCCTCCGCACCTGATTCACGCCGGGGAATCGTCCTGGCTGGCCAAGAAATACGGAAAACTGGACAGGGAGACTTGGCAGGAGGATTTGAAGGCCGGTTTCCGGGAGTGTTTCCGGGTTTTGGAACCGGGCGGCGTTCTGGTGTTCAAATGGTGCGAGGATCAGGTTTCAACCGCAGAAGTGCTGAAACTGGCCAGCCATGAACCTTTGTTCGGGCACCGCCGCGGGAAGACCGTCTTCCTGGTCTTTATGAAATCTACAACCCCCAACTGACGCTTTTTTGATATGGCCGGAGACTGGATCAAAGTGGAAAAAGAACTGAACGATAAGCCGGAAGTGCGCCGCATGGCCCGCGCTCTTCATTTATCCAGGTTTGACATTGTAGGACGTCTTGTTTCCGTATGGTCCTGGGCGGACACTCATTCTTTCACAGGTTCCGGGATGGACATCTCGGAAGAAGACATTGACGACATTGCGGACCTGAACGGTTTCGCCGATGCGCTTCGCCAGGTGGGCTGGCTCAAGGGACGCGCTGCCTCCCTTGAGTTCCCCAACTTTGGACGGCACAACGGCCAATCCGCGAAACGCCGCGCAATGGAAGCAGAAAGAAAACGCCTGGAAAGAATGGGTTACGACGATAATGCGGACAAACGTCCGCACAGGAAGCGGACAACATGCGGACAACATGCGGACCAGAGAAGAGAAGAGAAGAAAGAAAACATTGTCCCTCTAACGAGGGCCAATGAAAAAGAAAAACGCGCCATTCCGTTGCCGGAAACGTCCGAAGAGGTGGAGTCTTTCCTGACAGCAGAGGCCTTCAAAGGGGCTCTTCCTCTTCAACATTCCGATGTTAAACAAATTGCTTTGCTTTTCTTCAACGACCGGGAAGCTTCCGGATGGGTAGACAGGCAGGGGGTGCCGGTAGCCAATTGGCGGGCCGCTGTGAGGGCGTTCGCTTTGCGATACCTCGACAACATCCGGAAAAGAAACACTCCGGAACCACAACAAACTACTCAACAATCAAAAACTTATGGCTATTAACATGAACAATTTACATTCCGCCGCCGCCATGTGCGACGACAAGGAAATAGCCGGGATCCTGAACCGCCTGGAAGCCTTGGTAACGGACGACCCGGAAACGGAGGAACGCGCCGCCCTGGAGGCAGCCATGAGGGAAGAGCTGCAGCGCCGGGAGGACGAGTTCTGCCTTCTGTCATCTTCCGGATTCCCGCGCCGGGCCCTTCATGCCCTGGATACGTTGCCGGACGGTGAAACGCCGTGGAAAGCAGCCAGGCGTCGCGTAAGCGCGCTGGTGAAAACGCCCGGCGCGATTATAGCGCTGCATGGCCCATGCGGCACGGGAAAAACCGTCATGGCTTTATCCATTGCCCGCGGACTGACGCGCCTTGGAAGGTCTTGCCGGTACAGCAAGGCTTATGATTTTTGCCTTGCCCTGCGTCAGGACGAAAAAGCTCGCGAAAAGGGCGTGATGTCCCGTTTCAAGCGGCCCTACTTTCTAGTTCTTGACGAATTCCACGAGCTGAAGCGTTCAGACTTCGCGGCCTACTCAATCGATAGGCTGGTAGATGCCCGCTTCCAGTCAGGGAAATCCACTTGCATCATTTCCAACCTCCGGGCGGAAGAGGTTGAACCTGCGTTGGGTCCCGCCATTGTCAGCCGGATGCATGAAGCCGGAGGCGTCATCACCTGCGAATGGGCTTCTTTCCGGGAATTGAGAGAAGAAGCGGAACAGGGAGGATGAAGGATAATTGACTGTCACCCATTGAATCTTGATTCCGTTTCCTTGAACCAGTAAACTTCAACCGCAGGAAAAAGAAAGCATCACCCACAACCAAAAGAAAGCCGGGGAGGCCGAGCCTCTACACCGAGGATTTAGCCCAGGAAATAGCCGTCCGGCTAGCCAATGGCGAAACCATGAAAGCCATCTGCGCCGACAACCACATGCCGGATGTTTTAACTGTCTGGAGATGGAGACACGAGCGGGAAGATTTTTGTAAACTCATTCAACGCGCGCGGGAAGCGCAGTCGGAAGCCATGATTGACGCCTGTCAGGAGCTGGCCGACGAAGCCGCGAAAGTCGCCCTTGACCCGGAATGCGGCTCCGCCTCCGTCGCCGCGAAGAAGCTCGCCATTGAAACCCGGCTGAAAGTCGCCGCCCGCTTCGCGCCAGAGAAATTCGGAGACCGGGTCCGCCAGGATGTCGCCGGCGTTCCCGGCGCGCCGCTGGAACGGAAAATCACGCTGGACCCCGAGCAGCTTGCCCAGCTGCAGGAAGACGAGAAAACCGCGCTGGAAACCATCGCCGGCAAACTCCATCCCTAACCCGTCAGGACACGAATCCCCGTCAGCTTCTTCTTGCGCCATATCCTCCGCCTTGACCCCTATCCCTGGCAGGTGGAGGCCATCAAGGCGTTGTCCCTGGGCAAGCTGACCCTGGGAGGGAAAAGCGTGGCTCTTGTCGCCCCTAACGGCTCCGGCAAGACGAGCAACTGCATCGCTCCCGCCATCCTGTACTTTCTCACCTGTTTTCCGCGGGGACAGGTCCCCGTCACATCCTCGTCGTGGATGCAGGTGGAAAAGCAGCTCTTTCCCGCGCTCCGCCGCTACATGGACAACCCTTTCTTTGACGGCTGGACATTCAACAAAACCGAGATTCGCACGCCGGAGGGAGGCTTTGCCGTGGGCTTCTCGACCGACAACGCCGGCCGCGCGGAAGGATGGCACCCGAAAATCTCGCCCGACGTGGACCCCGTCTTTTACGTCCTCGACGAGGCTAAAACCATCCCGGACTCCATCTTCACCGCCGTTTCCCGCTGCACGCTCTTCCACGCGTTCATTACCTCGTCACCTGGGGCCGATTCCGGCACCTTCTACGACTGCTTCCACAAAAATTCATCCCTCTACTACAAGATCCGCGTCAAATACGAGGATTGCCCCCACATTGAGATCAATGACCCGGGCAAGGCCGAGCGCCTGAAAAAAGAATACGGCGAGCAGTCCTCCTTCTACCGCTCCGCCATCCTCGGCGAATTCACGGACCTCGACGGTCAGTCCGTCATTCCCCGGCGCGCCCTCATGGATCTGGTCAACAACCCGCCTCCCTTTCTGGACACCGGGGAGACCTGCGGCGGCTTCGACTTCGCCGCCGGGGGCGATGAAAACGTCTTCGCGGCCGGGCAGGGCAACCGATTCTTCATCGCCGACCACTGGTCGGACCCGGACACCGTAGGAGCGCGCGGACGGTTCCGCCGCAGGGCGTCCGAACTCGGCATCCCCGCCGACCGCATTTACGCGGACGGAGACGGCCTTGGACTCCCCATCATTGACGACTTCCGCGCCGAGGGCTTCCCGGTGCACTCCTACCGGGGCGGCTTCCCGGCTGACGATACTCAGGCCTTTGTCAACCTCCGCGCCCAGGCGTGGCGGGCCCTGGCACGCGCCATCGAAGAAAAAGAGATCATCCTCGACATTGACGAGGACACGATTGAACAGCTGGTCGCGCCGCGGCTCCAGACGGATGCAATAGGCCGCGTCCGCATTGAAAGCAAGGAAGATATGGCAAAGCGGGGCGTTCGTTCCCCCGACCGGGCCGACGCCCTTGTGATGGCCTGGCACGCGCGCCGGAACAGCGGACTGGCGCGGACGCTGGGAGCCTGGTACGCCCGGCCCGTGTCATCAAAACGCGCTTACGGAAGATATTAGGGTTGACAATATATCAACGTATCAATATATGAAGATATGTAATTAATCGCAGGGTGGTGAAACGGTATCACGCGGGGTTCCTGTCCCCGAATCGAAGGTCCAACTCCTTCCCCTGCAACCAAACTTTTCCTTTCTTTTCGCCGCAGGTTTAACGCCGTCAAAAATATCCTCAACGCCCCGAAGCTGGTCGCCCAACAGGAGACCAGAATCAAGGATCTTGAAACGGAACTCACCCGGCGAGCGTTGACGGAACAGAGCCGGAAGCCTAACCGGCCACAGTGGTACGAATACTGGGATCCGTTACAGGGAGCCGACCTGCAAACCCTGATTGACGCCCGGAACGAAGCGCGGCGTGGAGCCTTTGCCCGCCAGATGCTCATCTGGGACGAGGTCATCTATTCGGACGGGCTGCTGGGCATGCTCTACTCCCGGCTCATTGAAAGCGTTTCCATGCAGGGATGGAAGATTGACGCCGCGGACGACAGCCCGGAAGCGCAGAGCCAGAAAAACGCGCTGGAAGAATTCTATCACTCCGTCACCGGACTTCAACAGGCTTTCGGTCAGCTGGCTTCCGCCATGTTCTACGGTTACGCCCACCTCCAATACATTGAGGACGCCTGGGGCCGCCGCTTTGAATTCATCCCCCAACGCTATTGGGTGAGGCCGGGAGTGTTGAACGAGTGGCAGTTCAACCCACAGTGCTATATCGGCGTCGACACCGGGGAAAGCGTGGAAGACGAAACGCTCGTCGTGATGGAACACCAGTATCCCATCCTGTTCCCGGCAGCCCGCGCCTCCTTTGAGCGCAACCACGCAAAGATAACGTGGGACAACCACATGGACCGCTACGGAAGCGCCCCGGTCATCATCACCGCCCCCAAGGACGCGAGCGCCGCCGTCATGGACGCGCTGGAACGGGCCTGCGAACAGCTTAAATCAGGCGCCTCCATCGTGCTGCCTCCTGACTGCAAAGCGGAACCGCTCAAGGCGTCCAACATCAACGAAAACTATTTTCTCTCGCGCATCAATATGGCCGACAAAGACCAGGTGCGTTTTGTCATGGCCGGAACCCTGACCGTCCTGAACGAATCAGGATCCGGCACGCTGGCCGGGTCTGCTCATACGGACAGCTGGAATGCGGTGGTATCCGCCGTCTGCTCCAAAGTGGCGGAAGCGTTCAACACCGCCATCAGCCCGCTTATATTGGGAGACGGCGAACCGCTGGCCCGCCTCCACATCACCTTTGACACCGTCCAGACGCCATTGCAGAAGGCCGAGGAAATCGCCGCCCTTGCGGACGGAGGCGTCCGTCCGGAGAAAACCGAAATCGAAGAAAAGATCGGCATGTCGATCGAGGACTCGAGGGAGCCCGTTCCGGCGATGGCGGCAGTCAACAGGGATGGCTCCGCATCCCTCATTCCTCCCGACGCCTACGAACAGCTGCAGCAGATGATTTACGCCGGCCTCATGAAAGGATTTACCGATGATCAGTTCCAGACAAATCAATGACCTGTCCAGGCCCGCCAACGGCTGGTTCCACATTGAAAAAAGCGGGGACCATGACGTCGACTACGGCGAAGGCCCCGCCGTGCTGCGCATCGACGAGCAGGCGATCAGGGACATGGTGGACGACTTCAACGCCCGCACCTTTGACGGCCCTGGCATGCTCATCGACGGCGACCACCTGAGCCACGACCTTTCCCGCGATACGCGGGCGCTCGGATGGCTCAAGAAGCTGGACACCTACCGAGACCCTTCCGGCACGCTGGAACTGTACGGGTTCATCGAATGGACGCCGCGCGGACTGAAGATGCTGGAGGACAAAGAATACACGCAATCCTCCACGGAATACGGCGACGGGATGTCCTTCAAAGACGGCGTTTATCGCCCGTCACGGCTGACCGGATTTGCCCTGACCAACCGCCCCCGAATCAAGGGCAAGCGGCCGCTGGTCAATCGACAGACTTCCCCCGCCTCTGACGAGGCCGGGGGCGACACCAAAAGCCCCACCGAAGAGGGGGAAACAAACCAGAACACCAATATGGACAACGACGATAGAGAATATCCGTCCAAGGAAATGGACAAGGCCCAGCGGGCCCTGTTTGATTCCCTGCTTGACAAGCTGGATGTCGAATTTGACGGCACCGACGACATGAGCAGGGCTATCCTCGGACGCCTTGACGAACTGCTCTCGCTGGAAAAGCGTGAGAAAGACCACGTGAACGCCGAAGTGGACGACGCCGTCAGCACGTACGAAAACGCGCTGGACGAAGAAGAACGCGAGGAATTCACGGAAGAACGCCGGGAAGAGCTGAAAAACTCTCTCCGGGAAAGCCCCGCCGCGCTGGACGCCTTTGTCAGGGCGCTCAACCGCCAGACTCAACCCAGGGACAAAGAGGAGACGGAAAAGAAAGAGCTGCCGAAAAGGCAGCCCCTAAACCGCCGCGCTACCCTCACGCCTCCCAACCCGTTCCGCAAGAAGGAATCCATCGAAGGATTCCAAAACCGCGTGAACGAACTGATGAAGGGAGGCATGGAACGCTACGAAGCCTTCCAGAAAGCCACTGAGGAAGGATACATCGTCACCTCCGAACGCTAACCATCAACCTGATCAAAACCAATGCCATCAATCAACGTAACACAGAAAAGCGCCATCGTCTATTTCAACGCCCCGGAAGGCGTTGACCTGTGCGGACAGGAAGGAACCGTCGTGGCGCTGACCGCCAGTCCCGACATTCCTGAATTTGTAGGGACGCCGTTGTCCGCCATTCCCACGCAGACGCAGCTGCTCGGCGTGGTTCTGCAGGGACAGCCCAACCAGGGGACCTGCGTGGCCGCCCTCGTCGGCATCTACTCCGGCTTGATTAAAGCCGCCTTGTCCGACACTCCCGGAACAATCAATGCCGGAACCCCCGTGACCATCACGGCCAACGGGACCTGGAAGGCCGCCGCCAGCGGCGACACCGTCTACGCACGTGTCATTCACGCCCAGTGGGAACAGGGCCGTGTGGAAATCGGCTTTGTACCCTCCTACCAGGTCGCGGCCGCCTAACCATCCACCTCTAACCATTAGAAAGACCAAGAACAAGGGCTACTCCATTTTGCTCCGCCGTTCAGTTCACCGATGTTCTTACCGCGTATTCCGCGGGGTCCGGGAACACCGAAGAGAACTCCATCATCAGCCGAATCGCGCCGATCGTCCCGGTCTATGACCTGAACTTCCAGTACAAGGTCTGGGACACGGAAGCGGCCTTCACCGTCCAGCCCATCCAGGTGGGACCGGGCGAACCTCCCCGCCAGACCGTTCTGCGCGGCAGGAATGAAACCGACACCCTCCAGGGCTACGGCTTAACGCTGCCCATCCCGGACGCCTTGCTGGGCGTCAACCGTGAAAAGGCGCAGGCCATCACCCTGGCGGAATACAAACTCATCGAATCGCAGTTTGTGACCTCGTACGAATACGAACGGGCCAAGCTGCTGATGAGCCAGCTTCCGGCCGCTTCCGGCATGGGTGACTGGGCCAACCAGCAGAAAAACCCGCTGGCGGACCTAGACCAGGCCATCCTGTCCATCAACGCGGCTACCGGCCACATGCCCAATACGATTGTCTTCGGCATCAACGCATGGCAGCTGCTTCGATCTAACCCGCTCGCGCGGCAGGTGGTTTCCTTCAACAGCGTCGGCCTCTTCAATGAAGACCTGCTCCGCATGGCATTGATCCGGCCCATCCGGGACATTTACATCGCCTCCATGCCTTACCGCGATGCATCCGGCGACGCGAAGACGATCATGGAGAATGAAGTCTACGTCCTGTACAAAGAAGACTCCCCGACGCAGTTTGACGCCTCCGCCGTCAAAACGTTCGGTTTGTCCGGCAAGCTCCGCCGCGAAGTCATCACGGAATACAAGCCGACGCCGGCCTTGACGCTCGTCACCAACCGCGTCTACTCGCTGACCAAGCTGACCAACCCCGGCGCCATCGTCCGCATCGACGCGACGGCATCCTCCGATTAACCCCAACGCCCGCCTCCATCATGTCCGCCTTTCCCGCCTGGTCCACAATCTCCACGGATGAAGCCGACCGCCTTCTCGGCCTCAATACCATGGAGCGCAACGCCCTGGTGAAGGCCGGGGAACAGCGCAGCCTGGACTATCAGGGCGTCATGATGGAGGCGGTCAACGACGTCTGCATGACCATCCGCGGGGCGCTGGCCAACAACCTCGCCCTGCGGCAATCGCTCCAAAACAGCGGCATGTACGACATTCCGCAGAGCATGCGCGCCCTGGCATGGCCGATGATCATCCGTCAGCTCTACCTGCGCTACCAGCTCAACCTGAGCGAAACGCGCCAGAAAGCCGCCGAATCGGCCGACGGGATGCTGGCTCTCTATGCCCGGGGCGACATGCTGCCCGAAAGCGTGGATGGATCCGCTCCCGCGGACCCCGCCTACATGATGCCGCGCTACACGCGCCGGCCCTGGTTCAACCCGATGCGAAGCACCTACCGATGATGACTGCCGCCCAGAGAGAGATGATCGCCAACGACTACGCCGAGCGCGCTTTTTTCGTATCCGGCGTGGAACCCGGCGTTATCCTGTCCGATTTTGAGGACAAGGCCGCGAAAGTCGCATCCGGCGCCTTGAGCTACGAGGAAGCGCAGCAGGCCATCCGCGAAACCCTGCGCCAGCAGGGCTACCGTCCCCCGGCGACGGGGCAGGGAGGCATTCAGGATTTGTCCTCCTGGGTCCGCATCCAGGTCGTGATGGAAACCAACGCAGCCATGGCCCACGGATACCGGAACTGGTACAACTGGACACAGGATGAAGACACGGCCGCCTTCAAATTTTACCGCTCCCAAGGCCGGGAAGATCCCCGCTATTGGGCCGAACGTTGGAACCGGGCCAGAGCGGGTCTGGAAGAAGAAGCCACGGAGGCGGTATCCTCCGGGTTCATCCGGGGCGAGACCGTCGGCTATGCCCTGGCGTCCTCCGATATCTGGATCCGTCTGTCGCGGTTCGGCACGCCTTACCCTCCCTTTGACTACCTGTCCGGAATGAACATTGCTCCCATCGGAGCCGAAGAAGCCCGCGCTGCCGGGCTGGACGTTTCCCGCGTCCGTCCCGCTCCGGCCAGCTTCAACGCCACACTGGAAAGCAATGCCCAGGGTGTGACGGAAGCCAACAAGAAGAAGATCCGCGGCATCCTGAAAGACGCCCTGCGCGTCAGCAACGAAAGCGACGGCAATACCACCTTTGTCTATACCGACCCGAACGGCACGCGGCCTTACACGGACGCGGAACTGGCGGAACTCCTGTCCGGGGATTTCCCGGAAGAGATCCCCTTGCGGCAGGCCCAGGCCTTCCGCCTGGCGGCAGCCGGGGGAGCGGTGGCCGGAACGCTGGCATCCCTCTACCTGGACCGTCTGCTGGACCGCCTGTTTTCCGAGCCGGAAGGCGTCTGGTTCGCCCGCCCGGCGGATGTGGCTGGCGCGTCGTCCCGCCAGTTCATCCCCGTCTCCCGGAAGGAAGAGGGGGAATTCACCTGGCGCCTTACCTCCGGGCACGTCAAAAAAGTGGAAGACGTCGCCGGAGCTATCCGCGTGGAACTGCCAACCCCTTACGTTTTGCCCGTCAAATGGCTGTAACCGTCCATATCGACCAGACCGCGATTGACCGGGCGTTTGCCGAGATGGAGCCGTCCGCGGCCCGGCACAAAACAGCTATCCGCAAAGCGGGCGTCGCCCTCAGCCTGCTTATTCAGGAAACCCTGCGCCAGCAGGGCAAGGACTACTACGATGGCGCGGCGGACGCCACCTCCATGGAAGAAACCGCCGAGGGCGTCAGCGTCTCCATCGCCTGGCGCGGCATCGGCCTGCACTGGCTCGGCACGCAGGGCTATCTGGGCGGCCCGCTCCGGCCCACCGGGCGCACCTCGGAAATCACGGGGCAGCCGATCCAAAACCTCGCGATTCCCACCATCAACGCCCCGCGCGGGCATGGAGGGGCCCGGAGCATTTACAGCGCCGGGTTCCGCAAAGACGATTTACAATTCATCCCGTCCAGAAACGGAGGACGCAACGGCAATGTGACCGGCGTCCTCATCCTCAAGACGGCGCAGTCGTCCACCGGAAAGAAAGCGGCCCGGAAACTGTTCCGCAAAGGAGCCAGAACCGGGGACGTCCTCTACGTGCTTTGCCGCGAAGTCACGATCCCGCCCACGCCGGGGATCCTCCCGACGCTGGACCGGATGGCGCAGCGCGCCGCGGAAACCTACCTCGCCAACATCGGAAACGAATCATGATCCCCGCCCTTGACCAAACCATGTGCCGGCGCATCATTGAGCGCCTGCAGAGCCTCGGAACATTGGACTGCCATATCTTTGAGCGTCCCTTTGACCCCCAGTACGCCGCCAATGACATCATCATGTCGGCGATGGGCAACAACGGCGTGGTGCTGGTGTGTCCGGGAGACGCGGACGAATACCAGGACGGGCACGGGCAGACGGAAGCGCCGACCATGTGGCGGCAGTATTTCATTATTGCCGCCGTCTACCACAACGCGGCCCTGTTCCCCCCGGAATGCCTGACGCCCGACTACTACCTGCGGGCGGTAGGCGACGAAATTGAAGAAGCCCTGTGGAACTGGAACCCTTTTCCCTTTGCCGCGCCTGCGATGATGAAACCGAAAATCAAAGGCCGTTTTTCCTCTTCCGCCGTCATCGACGGCGAGAAGCGGCAAATGAACGTTTTGACCGTGGATTACCGCGTCCCGGTCAATATTAACATCAGAAACAACCCACAATTCCAATGAGCAGAAGAGCAACAAAGAAGAAACAGGACGCCAGGCAAGTCCCGGCGGAACCCGAAGCAGCCGGGGAATCTCCCGACCAAACACAGGCAACGCCGGATGAACTCCGGGAATCCGACGATGAACCATCGTCCACGACCGGCCAAACGCCGGCAACGCCCGGCAAGAAGGCCGTCCGGGTCATTTGCACCCGTGCGGAACTGGACGGGGGGCTGGTCATCAGCCTCTCCATGAAAACCGATACCCCGGAACTTCCCGCGCCCGTCGCGGAAGCTCTGCAAACCCTCAATCTTGTTGACATCAAATGAGCAAAGCAACTGCCGCCAATACCGAACCGGACAAAAAGACGGAGCAGGCCGCCGTCATCGACACGAACATCCTCATTCTCGCCAAAGAAGTGCGCATAGGGCGTTCAACGTTCTTGAAAGGAGCGCATATTCGTGTTACGAAAGAACTCGCCAATAAACTGGAAGCCGACGGCAAGGCATCCATCATCTACTAACCATTTCAAGCATCAGGGCTACTACATACGACCCCACTTTTAGCAACCGCAACGTGACGCCGCAGATTACCGGCGTTCTGGCTATTTTCCTTCCCGACGGCATCAAGGTGACCGAGGACGAGGGAGCTTCTTACGTCACCGGGCCGGATCAGTTTCCGACGCCTCCGACATCTCCGCCGACGGATCCGACCGCCGGGCCGGAAGCGCCCTGGGTGAGCTTCGGGCTGCTGGGTGCCTTCCAGTCCGTCGCCACGCAAGTCGAAGGAGAAGTGACGCGCTTTTACGGCGGCGCGCTTGGCTACCGCCAGCAGCGCAAGAACACGACGACCGGCAAGCGCATGACCTTCACCACTCCGGACATGTCCCCCGAATGGTTCCAGCTGTCTTTCGCTCTGGGAGCGCCTCCCGCCAATGGAGAGGAATCGACCACCGTCGGACATGGCGGCGACAACAAGATTGAGGGGTATCTTCACTTCTGGTACCAGAACGACGTCGGCACGATCTATCTGGTCGGAACGGCGCATGGCGCGTTGCGCCTCCTTCAAGATCCGGAACATACCACGGCGATCGCTTCGCCCCAGTTCGAGTTCGAGATGGATTACCGCGGCAAGTACCAGTTCACGCCTTCCAATGTGCAGGACGTGACGCCGACGCCGGGTTCCTGACGTGTTTCACCAGGGGGCGGATGACGCCCCCGCATCCTTGTTTTTTTCAGGCAGCAGGCAGGCAAATATGATATCCGGACCGTCACGGGGCTGAACCAGTCCCTGGTCGTCCGCGTCGTGGATTTCCAGGGCGACCCCGTCGATATGGGCGGCGTCACCCTGCGCGGAGCCGTCCGCCTCAAGACGGGCGTGACGGAGTTCGGATTTTCCCGAGACGACGAGGGAAACGGCGTGATTTCCTGGGAGTCGGTGCCTGCGGGCATGTGGTCCTATGACGTCTTCATGGACGACGGCAGCGAAGAAAGCCCCCTTCTTTATGGTTGCTTTGTTTCTTCCGGCCGGGTAACGCCGGACTTGCCCGGCGAGCAGCAGGTCGTGGCGGGTGCGGTCGTCGTGCAGCTGCCGGAAGGAAGCGGCTGCGTGCAGGTAGTGCTTGATAATGCGTCCAGCGCCGCCTGGTACGCGGAACAGGCCAAGAAGTACGCGGAGAATTTTAACCTGTCCGTTGACGAAGTCACCACCGGGGAACCGGGGACGCCCGCCAACGCGGAAGCCGTCAAGGGAACTGAATCAGGATCCTATCTGCTCAATTTCACGATTCCCCGCGGGGATGTTGGTCCTCAGGGACCGTCAGGCCCGCAGGGTGAACGGGGTGAAACCGGCCCCGAAGGGCCGCAAGGCCCCCGCGGCGAAACCGGGGAACGTGGACCTCAGGGAGATACGGGCGAGCAGGGACCGAAGGGAGAGACAGGCCCGGCGGGGCCCCAAGGCCCGGAGGGCCCCCAGGGGCCGGAAGGTCCGGCAGGACCCCAGGGACCACAAGGGGAAAAGGGAGAGCCCGGGACGCTGACGTCCAACGTCGGCGACGTCAACATCGGGGGAGCCCTGACCGCTGAATCGGCTACTATCAACGGGCCTCTGGTCGTCAACAACCCGGACGGAAGCGGAAGCGCCGGAACCCTGAATCAGATTTACGGAATCACCAGGTTTTATCAGTCCGTTGATCTTCGTTCGGGCGGCTGGCTGCGCGGGACATTCATGGTAGAGACCGGCATCCTGAATATTTCCCAGGGCGCCAGCTTCAACTGCGCGGGGGCGGCCACGTTCTCAAGCGCCGTCAACGCCAACGGCGGCATCAACATCCCGCTTGCCGCGGGCGCGCCGGCCAATGAATCCGGCGTCAACCGGCTTTATGCGGCGGGCATGGGAGGCGCGGCCAATACTTATACGGCAGGGGCGTTTCTGAATACGGACTCCCTGACCACGACCGGGACGGCCACGGTTACTAAAACGGTTCCCTGGCAGATGGCCCGCATCGGTATTCCCGCGGGATCTCACACAACCATTCAGGCTCCCTTTGAAGGACCCTCTTCCCAATGGAATTACTCTTCCTGGGCCGGCTTTTCGTTTGTCTGGCGGGCTACCGCCGCCGCAAAGCTGACGATGGGCATCGGACGCGGAGCGAAAACAATCAGGACGGACCTCACCACGGATTCCTACACGATCATTCCGGGGAATGGCCTGGCCTTTAATTCCGGGGAGATTCTGGACATCACCTTTGACAATGTGAGAGACACGGCCCGCAACGGCTACACGGTGCGGGTGCGTGAGATTTACGCGCTCAACTCCACGGATGGGTGGCAGGTCAAGACGACGACCAGCTTTATTCCCGCGACGCAGAACGAGCCCATCCCGTGGACGGTCTGCAAGATTATTTACCAGCAGCAGGCGGTTGCCAACAGCAGCGTTTATGAAAACCTGGGAGGGCTCTGGCTGATGGTCACGGGAGCGCAAACCAATAATCTGTACAAAATCGCCACTTGCCGCGGCGTCTCCAATTTTGAGACCGGCGTCGGCGTTTCCCGGTGGGTGACGGACGTGATCAACATCACCAGCGGAACGGCTTCCGTTTACGCCGGGCCCGGCGAATATGCCTATTACCAGCCGGGGAATATCAACCCGCTTTTCTACGGGTTGGACGCGATAGGAACGAATGCCGTTGAATCCGAGGAAACCGCAGCTTTTGAAGATATTAACGTACCCATTGAAGAATCATGAACGACGGAGAAATACAAATTCAGTTTCCTAAGCCCGGTAACTGGCAGGAATTCATCCTGACAGCCATCTATCAGGATGCGGACGGGTTCACCCGTGTGGCCCGTTACACGCCTGCCGAAATTCCAGCGGAACAGGCCCCGGCCATGCAGGCGGTAGTGGCCGCGTTGGTTGGATTGTCGGAGCCATGGAAGGCCTGTCAGGTATGGGCGCGGCTGTGTGTGACTATGAATTATGATACTGCAAATGATCATAGCGAATATGTTTTTGCCGTGGATTTGACCGTGGAGGCCGTCAATCCTCAGGGCGGGCGCAGGGTGTTTACTTCCCGTGATTACCCGGCTTTTGTGATCACTGATCCTGCCGCCGTGGAGTTTTTCAAGTTTTTCACTACTAATCAATAACAACATAATCATATGACTACTAATAATCAATGCAATCATGCCGAGGCGATAGCCAAGGATTTTTACAGGGTAGTTTCCGAGGATAACGGCGGCGGCTGGAAGTCCTGGGAAGATTTAACCGATTCACAGCGGTCCGCGTTTGTGCGATTGGCGCAGCAAGCCCTGCCCATTATTGGCAGGCATGCGCTGGGGGATGTCCGTGACTATCTCGGTATTAAGGCTGCCGGCAAGTCTAGCTGGTGGGAAAAGGCCCTGTATGCCGCCGGAGCAGTTATTGCCGGGGCTATCCTTGGCGGCTTGGGAATGTCCCTCTCCGGCTGCGGGCACTCCGTGGACGTGACGCCGGAAAAGACGGTGGTCTGTAAGGACGGCTCCTGCCTGGTGCTGGAACCGGGGCATATCTCCTACAGTCAGTCCCAGCCGGAAACGGATGTTCCTCCCATCGTGCAAACCATCAAGAAATAACGCCATGTGTAAGCTCTCCGAAGTACCGGCGCGGTTCCTGGATTTTGCCAAGGCTTCCCCCCTGCTTGCCTGCGTCATACTCTCGCTGGTCATTTGCGGTGCCGCCTGCTGGTACATCGGAGATGTCATGGGGCACCACAATGACAGGCTTTGCGACCTGATGACCATGCAGACACAGGCCCAGGTGGAGACCGCCAAAGTGCTCCAACTGCTTGCCGTCAGAATCGAAAACATAGAAAGAAAACTGGAAAAGTGAATAAGCTGCTGAACCCTTCCGTTCTGCTTCCCTTGATAGGGTGCGTGATGGGCATTGCTTTTGCCGCATTCGACGACACGGTGGCGGGTGTTGCGGCGTTCTGTTTTCCCATCGCTACTATGGTACTCTTGCGAGCATCGGGAAACTGACCAACTGTAAAGTTTTTCTTACAAGTTCAATCATATTAACAATCAACCATTAAAGGAGAATAATCAGGAAAATAGCTATTGATATAGGCCATGCCAACAACACCGGGGCCCGCGGGAACGAGCTTGAAGAACACGCCGTCGCGGCGACGATCGCGGAACGCCTCGCCCCCATGCTGGAACGGCTGGGAGCCCGGGTGGACGTGATCGACTTCCCGAAGATGACCAATTCCCAGGACTTGAACGCCACAGTCAAGGCCGCCAACGAAGGCGGCTATGACTTCGGAATTTCATTGCATTGCGATTCGTCCGACAATCCCCAGGCTCGTGGCGCCCATGTATGTTTCTACCCGGGAAGCGTCAAAGGGAGCCGGCTTGCCATATGCATCGCGGAACCTCTTTCCCGGTTGCTGCCCGGACGGGCCAACACCGTGCAGTCGCGCCCGGGACTGGCCGTCCTGAAAAAGACCCGCTGCCCGTGGGTGCTGTGCGAATGCGGCTTCATCACCAATCCTGAAAACGCCTCTATCATGAAGGACCATCCCGGACTAATTGCGGAAGCCATTGCGGAAGGGGTGAAGGACTACCTCAACCAGTAACCGCCCATGACTTACCAGGCCCCCTACGCGGCACGCTACGTTTCCGCCGCCGGCAACCAGATCCAGCTGCTCAACCTCTGGGACGATACGCCGGAGCCTCCCCGCTTCGGCGGGTCCATGGAGGCATTTGAAACGTCGCTGGTAGACGGTCCCCGGGCGTTCGCGCAGGGGCTGGGAAGCGCCGTGGAGCAGCGCACCATCGCGTTTTACCGCTGGTTTACGGATTATCAGGACATGGCTTCCTGGCAGGAGAATCTTGCCCTGTGGCTGGCCAGCAACCAGAACGGCTATCTGTACCTGCAGTTCTCCGACCAGCCGCAATGGCGTTTTGCCGCCGTCATCACCGGCTACCAGTTTGAGACGGAGAACTTTGTTCCTCCGCCGTCTCCCGAAGACGGCTATCTGTGCCTGCTGGTCACGCTGACCATGACGGTCACTGACCGGACCCCGGACAATTCCAACTGGATATTCAGCGTGACGCCCTCTTCTTTCGACGTTCCCGTCAAGGGAGGCGAATACACCATTAATGTGGAATCGTCGTTCAGCCCTGGACCGGTAGGGCAGGGTTGGCAGATTGCCGACGTTTCCGAAGGATTAACCGTTTCCGATATCGTCAACGGCAACAACGGGACATTCAAGGTTATCGTCGCGGCCAATGAAGGAGACCAGGACAGGACCATGTCGCTCCAGGTCATTCAGGACGGAACAGGACAGGCTGTTGAGGTTGAATTTCGCCAGCTTCAACCCTCTTACTCATTCAGCCTTGCTCCAACCCAGGTACAGGTTCCCGTTACTGGCGGAAGCTACCAGGTCCAGGTGACTTCCTATTATGACCCGGGGGAAGTCAGCGTTGACTGGACGCCCAATTCTCCCAGCTCTTCCGTTGTCATCTCCGATATCACGAACGGAAATAACGGGTCATTCACGTTAACCACGGCGCCCAATGAAGGAGCGGCCGGCTCCGTCGTCGTTTCCGTGACACAGGCGGATTCCGGTTTAAAACAGACAATCCGCGTATTGAGGGCAGGACTGGTCACCCGAAATCATCAGCTTCCCCCGCCCGGAGGGGAATACTCGGATAATCCGATGAGTTATTCCTCATGGAGGTTTATTCCCTCGGACGTTTATCCGGACTTCCCGGAAGGCAACCCCGAAGGAAAGGGACTGACGCTGCAGGAAATCATCACGACGAACCCCACCAGCTCCAATTCCGGCACGTTAACGCTTTACCGGGTGGAAAACGGGTCTGCCTCTCTTCTAGCGACCAGCAGCGAGGCGGTTTCCACCGGAGAAGGCGGGAACGTGAAATGGACGTTTTCGCCCGGCGTGGAAATCCGTTCGGACTGGCAGCTGGTCGTGGAAAACCAGAACGGCATTTATGAGCAGCATGCCATGCTGGCCAATCCGCAGGCGTTTGACGGCCTCGGAAATGCCATCTACCCCATGCCGGCGGACGCTCCCGGGCGCACGTTCGGATTATCCCTCGTCATCCGCTACACTTCCACCGAATACCCATCTTAACAGAATAATCCATCATGAACAAACAACAACAAAACGGAATAGAACGGCTTTTCATTGAATTCGCCGAAGAATGCAGCAAGAACCCGAACCTGAACCAGGCGGCGCAGGAATTGAAGGAAAGCGTCTTTGCTGCCTCCCAAGCCGCCGGCGTCGATCCCTCCCATGCCTTCGGCGTCATCATCCGGGATATGATGATCCTGGAATCCTTGCAGAAACGCGTGGAAGAATCCCGCAACGCCCTCACCGCCGGGAAACTGCCCGCTTTCGTCATCGAGGAAGCCCGCGCTCAACGATAACCCTCCACCTTTACCACCATGGCCACCAAGAAAGAAATTGAAATCAAACTCAAGTCCACGCTGGACGGAAAAGGCGTGGAAGAAGCCAAACAGCAGATCGACGCGCTCAACAAGTCTACGGAGCAGTTGGATAAAGACAGCAAGCAGGCAACCAGGAGCGTGAAGAACATGGGTCAGGGGGCCTTGCAGGCTGCCTACTTCTTCGATGACTTGCAGTACGGCATCCGGGGCATCATGAACAATATTCCGGGGCTGGTGATGGGCTTCGGAGGCGGCGCAGGTCTGGCCGGCGCGATGTCGCTTGCCGTTCTCGCCGGAGCGAAGCTTTACGAATGGATGGGAAAAACGGAAGACAAGTCGGCGGATCTCGCCAAAAAAATGAAGGAGCATAGCAAAGAGATTGCCGAATCTTCTCGTCAGGCTATCCGGGCAAGTTATCAGGCTTTGCAGGAATTCAACCAGCAAGAACGTACCAAGACCGTTAATGAAGAGTATCAAAACTATGTAAAGGGAATTACCCGGGAATTTAAATATCAGACGGAAGAGCTTGAAAAACAAATTCGCTTGAGACGGGAGGAAGCGGCCCGCCAGAAAGGCGTTGATACACGCCAGGCGGAGCTTGACCGCGTCAACTTGGAAGTGGGCTACCAGGAAGGAAGAATCACCAAGAGGCAGCGAGATTACGGCTTGATGATGGTTGATCAGAATCTGGACCAGAAAATCAGACAGCGTGATTTAGGCGTGGAGCAGGCTAATTACATGGATATTGGCAAACAGCTTTCGGAGGCAGTCAAGGCCCGAGATGCTGCGGAAGCTCATGCTTTTGATATGCAGTTCAAACAAGGGAACCTTCCTTCTCTTCAAAATATTATTGGACTTTTACAGCAGCAAGAACGTGCTCAACGGAGTATCGATGAGATAAATGAAAAATTACCCGAAATACAAAAAGCAATACAAAGAAGAGAAATAGGAGTGAAATATGCCCCAAATGCCACTCGACGTGAGGACGCTCAACGATACTTAATTCAAGCACAAGAGGAAAATCAACGTCTTTTAGTTGCTCGTACAGCAGCGCAAGAAGAATTAAATGCTGCCCAATCTGGATTGGGAGAATTTCAGGAGTCATTGAGATCCGGTGGCGTAAATCTTGAATTAGACTATAGCCAAGGAACAGATGTCAATAGTCGCTTCAAACAAGTATCAGATGCAGTAGAAGAGTTTAAGAAGAATACGGATGCCGCGAAAAAACAGTTTGATAAATTAACGGAGAAAGCCGGTTCTTTGGGGGATGCAATGGCTTCGACCGAAGCATCTATCAAAAACATGGAACAAACCGATGCTATTCAAAATCAAATAGACGCCGGCAAGGTTAAATCATTTAACATGCAAAGAGACAGGGAAGAAGCAGAGGAAGCCCGAAGAAATGAAGAAAAAATAAAGAAGGCTCGTGAACGGGCCGAAAGGGAGGCTCAAAAGCAGACCGCCGAGAGGCAGCAGGCGATGATCCGCGGCATTACCCTTGAAGGCGTACCCGAGCATCCTACCGCCCAGCAACGCTCCCGGATTGCAGCTGCCCGCGACGCTTTGAATGCAGGGAAGAAACGCCTTGCGGAAAGCATTTCAGACAAAGATACGGAAATCGACCCCAGCGAGCTTCAAGGCGTGTTTGATGTTATGGAAAACGCATTGATAGAAAGCGGACAATACACGAAAAAATTGATGGATTTCCTGAAAACCATAGCAACAGCGCAGGCTGGCAAGGTAAATGCCGTCCAAGCAGATACAAAAAAATATGTAGATGCTAAATTCGAGGAAATCTTGAAAATAGTACAGAAGGGCAACGGAAGATTGCAAACAGGGATAAACCGTCTTGCCGGAGGCTTTTAACAGCTTTTAGGCTTGCACTAACGCCGATTTATAGCACCATACCACTATGGCTAATTATTACGTCGCTTCCAACTCAAACAATGCTGAAGGGCCTTACTCTTTTGAAGAACTTGAAGCCTTGTACAAGGAAGGGAAAATCTTGTCAGAAACTCTCGTTTGCCCTGAAGGAGGTCAGGAGTGGCTATCCTTTGGAAGGATTTATCATCTGACCAAAAACACTAACAGAAAATCAGAAGAAAAAGAAACGGAGCGGCAACAAAAGAAAAGCTTTGTTGAAGTTCTTTTAGATAAGTCAGAAAAAAGAAGAGAAGAAATGCTATTAGAGAAAAAACAAGAACTGAATAAGCAACTGGAAACGCAAAAAAGCGATGCAGAACTTTTTCTGGAACTTTTCCGAACAGTTGAAGGTATATTTCGTGTTGTAGGCATAATTGCCCTCATTGCTGGATTTATATTGTTTTGTAACAATGTAGAAGAAAAGCAAACCGAAATAGGCTTTATTTACTTGGTTTCCGGGGCCTTCTCCTGCCTTGGCTGTTTCTGGTGTGCGAAGGTTCTGACGTTGCTCCAAAAGATCGCCGATAAGAAATAAACAACTAACCATTTTACAAGCAGCAGGAACCACGACATCACCATCAATGACTTGCTGGCCCTCAAGCCGTCGAGCCTGACCCACGACCAGCAAAGCTTTTCCGCCTCCGCCATCACCGCGGTTTATCCCGTCCGCACCTTGGGCGAGGTCTTGCCCTTCCAACAGTTCGATACTGTCACCATTTCCCAAAACGGGAACACCATTCTATCCGGCCTCGTTTCCAGCATCGAAAAGACCTACAGCGGCTCTTCCCGTGCGTGGAAAATCGTCTTTTCCGATCCCTGGTATTGGCTGGAACATTGCTTTGCCCTGGATTCCGAATGGAAGCCGGTCTTTTCCATGTGGAATAAAGTCAGCGGCGGGGGCGGCATCATTCCGAAGATAAGCCTTTCCGCCGCGCTCTCCCGAGTGCTGAACCTAGCCAAGCATCACCCGGCGGACTACGAGCTGCGCATCAGCGATGACAAGATGCTGATTCCGTGGAACGCCTCCTGTGATACGATTGGCAGCCTCCTTCAATCCATCCGCCGCTGGTCGCCCCGCATGGTTTCCTACTATGACTACAGCGGCGCGCGCCCCAAACTCATCATCACGGACTATGACGCCCTGACGCCCATTTCGCTTCCCTTGCAGCCATCCGGCGAGATTAAAGCCATGGACGTTTCCCTGGTCCCACGCGGCGACCTCGTGCCTCCCTGCGTGGCGATTGTCGCGGAAACCACCGGCAGCAACGGCTACCGCGTCTCCTACCTGTCCAAATACCCGGAGGACGGGGACCCGACCTTGCCCTATTCTCTCGTCTATCGAACCTCGGTAGACTTCTACTACTCCAAATACAGTTCTACCGGGGAACCGGTAGAAGATCCGCAGCCGGTGCAGGGAACCAGGGCCGGCAGCCTATCCTACCAGCGCATGAAAGTAAGGGGGCGGAAAATTAACCAGAACGACATGATCAAGAGTTTCTGGGAGCGTCATTTCCCGTGGATGAAAGACGTTGGCGCGATTGCTGTCTATGACAAGGATCCGACCATCACCGGGAAGCCCTGGGACGGAGCGGAGGAAAATCCGAAAGGCTACAACACCTCCGCTACAGGCTATGAACTGACGGACGGGCAGATTCACACGAAATCCATCAGGCCGCAATGGTGCAACGCTACCGTCAAGCAGCGTCTCGCCATCCCGGAAAGCGCCCCTGCCAAGTGGAGGGAGAAATTCAAAAATGTGGGAACGCTGGGAGGCGTGCCCTGCTTCTGGGAAGAATTCTCGGTGGATCTGGTCACCATGGACCGCCCCTACGCGAGCTACCCCATTGACGGCATCTACAACGGGGAACAGCCCTCCAACGGGCCGGAAGAAGGGGAATCGCCGGAACCGTCGGAAGGAGTGCCCTATGGGGACATTGCGAAAACTGTGTGGGAATCCATGCAGGAATTGCCCTGGGACGGCTCTATTTCCTTTGTCGCGCTGGGAGAAGCGCAGACGCGGCAATACATGGGCCGGCGCGTCTCGCTGCTGGGAGGCAACCCCGCCTGGGAGAACATCAACACCATGATTCAGACGGTGAGCCGCGACCTGCAAACCAACGTGATTTCCCTGTCCTACGGCGCGCCGGAACAACTGGGGATTGAAGAATGGGTAGAATTGAAGCGCGTGAATGCCACCTCGCGCACATCCTCCACGCTGGAAAACATGCAGGGGGCGCCGGAATCGACGGAATACGGCTTTGACCCCAAGCCGGAATCCCCCACTATCAGCCAGCACATCACCAAATCCACCGGAGAATCCACGCCCGCGCCGGAATACGGCTTCCAGGTGCGCTTGCAGAAAGATACGGAGGGCACTATCACCGGGGCGCAAATGAAGCCCGGCGCGCTCTACCTGAACGGCTCGCTGCTCGGCAAATACCCGCAGGGGGGCGGTTCCGGTTCTTCCTGGGTGACTATCCCCCAAACCAGCGGGGAAGTATGGCTCAACGTCCACTTCGATCAGGACGCCAAATTGACGGGCGTTGACGTCTCGGGCATTCCCGGACCGGTCTATCCGATCCGTCTCGGAGAGAAAAAGCCTGACGTCAATTTCGACTATTCTTTCCAGATAGCCGACATCGAAGATGACCAGGTGACACAATACGCGCTGGGAATGATCCAGATACCCGTCTTCGGAGGAACCTTCTACCCCTACGGACCAGCTTAACAAACACCATGATCAGAATCTATCTATTCACCTATGCCGGAGACGCGGATGAAGCCCTAGTTTGCGTACAATGCGCAGCCGCGGCTCTGCCTGAAGCTGTCATTACGGTTGTGGACGACAGCGCCGCTCCGCTTCCTGAACGCGTCAGATCCGTCCTTATGTTAACCGGGGCAAGGTATTGTCAAACCGGCTGGACAAGGAACGGCAACCTGCGCGGCCCGGAATGCGTCCGGGGCATCATTTCCACGCTGGCCGGGGAAGCGGAGGATGAAGACGTCATCGTCAAAATCGACTCCGACACGCTCCTGTTGTCGGGCGGCTGGATCCTCGACATGGAGCGCAACGGGCTGGCGTTGCACGCCTCCGGCTACCAGGTCCCCGGCCACCCGTCCGAACGCTCCGCCTATGGGCCGTGTTACGCCATCAGCGGACGGGCGGCCAGACTGGCGGCTGAGGAACTGATGCAGGCTGACATCCCCGCGCTCGCCCCCGAAGACCTGACGATCTGCCGGACCATCCAGGGTCTCTTTCCCCCGGAGCGGATCAGGCTTGACGAACCCTGGACGCCCTTCAACCGGGAAGGGAAGTGGACGGCCTGGAACTGGTTCAGCATCGCCGTAACGCCGAAAAAATACGCCGGCTTCTGGATGGTCACATTCGGAAACCCGCGCCCCACGAACATTCCCAAATCCGAGCGCGCCCGCGCCATGGACGCCTTGTACCGTTACCGGTTCCACAAGGAAGAAGACGGATCATCTTGTTGATGTCAACAACATGATCGTCTTAGGGAAGGAAGGCTAACGGGCCAAGCCGACGGCAATCTTGCTCATCGCATCCTGAACGTCCGCCGAATCCGGGCGGAAATACACCCGTTCAATCTCTTCGGAGTCGTGGCCGACGATGAAGCGGCACAAATCCGGGGACACCCCGGACAGGCGCAGGACGGTCACGGCGGTCGCCCGTAAGCTGTGGAAGCTCTTTTCCGAAAGACGGTGCCGGTCGCCTCTCACTTCCCCGGGCATCTCTCGGATGATTCCGTACGTTTTCAACAATGTCGTGAACTCCGTGGAAAGCTTGTCGGAACGTCCGCCGGCATGGGCATGGCGAAGCGCGGCCAGGGGAAACACGTAATCGTTCACCCGGTTGAGCAGACGCCTTTCCAAGACATCTTTCAAGGGCTGGATGATCGGCTTGTTCATGCGGCGCCGGCTTTTCTGCGTAGTCATGAACAGGAAGGAGCTCTTCAGGTCAATCTGCTCCCATTTCAGCGTCGCCAGGTCTCCGAGGCGCTGACCTCCGGTGTAGAGGCACACCCGCACCAGATCCGGCCATTCATCCGGGAACCGTTTAATGATGGTGTTGACTTCTTCCATCGTGAAGGCGCCGCGCAGCTGCTTTTCCGCCTGGTGGTCCGCCCGGGAAGGCATGACGCCCCGGAACGGATTTCGGGAAAGAATCTCCCGGTCTACAGCGACATTGAACGCGGTGGACAGCGTGGACACATAGCGGATGACGGTTCCGGCGGAAACGCGCTCCAATTCCGTTTCTACAAAATCCTTCGCCATCCCTTTATTCAGGGCGGCCAGCGGCATATTCCGCCGGTCCCCCAGGAACGCCAGAAGCCGGCGGACGGCCATGCCGTCCCGCTCATAGGCCCGCTTCTTGTTTTTCCTCCCGTCCAGCCAGTCAAAAAGGAACCGCGTCACCGTCATGCCGTTCATGGTGGCTTTCAGCACGCCGGCCTGGTCCCCGGCAATGGCCTTCACCTTGTCCAGGTCAAAAACCCCGTAACGGGCTTCTTTCTCCATCTCTTGGGCCACCAGCCGCGCCCGGGCTTCATTCTGGGACATGACCGATTTCTTATTGGCTCCCGGAAGCAGCGCCTTGGGAACCACGTCGATGCCGGTGGTTTTCCGAAGCTCTTTGCCGTCCAGGGAGCGGAAGACGGCCACCCATTTGTTGTTGCGTTTAATGATGCCTGCCATAGTGCTGTACAGTCCTTAGACAATGTACAGTCGCATGTACAGGGCGCTTTTTTCTGTCAGGCGCTTTCAGGTGCGCTCAAAACTGCGCAAAATGTAGGAAAATCAAGGGTCATTCCGTCACGTGCTGACGAGAATTGGCATCGCGTACGGGACTCGAACCCGTGTTGCCCGCGTGAAAGGCGGGAGTCCTGGACCGCTAGACGAACGCGACTTGAACCGGCTTTGACAACATCTTGGAGGCGGGAGCGGGAATCGAACCCGCGAGTCATTCCAATATATATATAGGGGGTATTTTGTCATGATTTTACTAGGATTTTGAGGTTTGTTATTGATGAATTTACTACGCTGTACTACGTTTTTTCTATGGCGTCCTACTACAAGCGCAAGGATAGTCCCTATTACTGGGTTGGTGTGATGCGTCCGGATGGGCGGCGGAAATACCGCGCAACAAAAATCAGGCATGACCAGCCTGGGGCCCTGCGGCGCATTCTGGAATATGTGCGCGGGCTGGAGAAAGAGGAACACATGGCCCGGAATGAAGATGGCCGCCAGTTGTTCAAGGCGTGGGTGCCGGCGTTCCTGGAAGAGTTTCAACGTGAAGGAACGCGCCGCCGTTATCAGGTGGCATGGAGGCATTTGGATTTGTTTTTCAGGCTCCGGGATGTTCAGCATCCGGGAGAAGTGGATTATAACCTGTTGAAGGATTATGTGGCCTTCCGGACTGATGCGGCCATGGCTAAGGAGTACGGCTGGCGCGCGTGTACCCGCAATAGTGCCATTCTGGAGCTGAAGGTGCTGGGGCGCATCATGACGGAGGCGGTAAGAAAGGGCTATATTTTCGCAAACCCGTGTTATCACATGGGCTTGCGAAAAGACCCGGCGCGGGAGAAAAGGGAAATCACGAAAGAAGAAGAACGGCGCATTGTGGAAGCCTTGAAAAAGGCTCCGGAATGGATGCGGGATTCTTTCATGATTGCCATGAAGCAGGGGTGCCGGCTGAAGGAAGTGCAGGTGCCCGTGGAAAGGGTGGATCTGGAACATGATACTATCCGTTTTCTTGGCAAGGGGGGCAGGATGCACGAGGCTCCTTTGCATCGTGACGTCAGGCCGATTGTGGAAAAGGCCATGCGGGAGGGGCGTTCCAAGCTGGTTCATCTGCCTGGAAACGCAAGCAAGCAATGGTGCCAGTTTTTTGACGATTTGGGGATGCCTGATTTGAGTTTTCATTGTACGCGGGTAACGGTAGTAACCCGGCTTGCCCGTGCAGGCTTTTCTGAAGGGCAATGTATGCAGTACGTGGGGCATGCCTCGGAACTGGTTCATGCGATTTATCGGAAGCTGAAAGCGCGTGATGTGGCTCAATTAGGGGATGTTTTGTAGGCGTCAAGGTTGCGTTGCGGAATGCCGTGGGGGCCAGTAGGGCTTTTGCGTTCCTTGTACGGGCGGAATTCCGGGTTTGCTCTGAGCCATGCCAGGGCATCTTTAATCAGGATGCGGCCGCCTGGGAACGGACAGCCCCATTTTTTCATTGCGGAGGTGAAAGCCATGGTAACTCCAAGCGCGGCGGCAAGCTGGGTCTGATTAAGGAGTCTCGTGGAGTTGCTCGGCAAGTTGCGGAGTTCTTCTTTTTCTTTTTGGGTCATTGGTGTGTGGGGTGGTTAGAGATGGATAATATAAGGGGTGATGGCCGTGCAGGGGTGGCCGTGGCGTTTGATGTGTTCGGCGTAGGATGATATTGGGATGTGGTAGCGGCAAAAGGTTCCGGAAGTCCGGTGGGTTTGCAAGTAGCAGGTTTCCCCGTCCTTCCCGGTGCGGCGGCTGATGATGCAGGCTCCTAAGTTTAGGGGTCTGGTTGTTACGGTAATATCGGTAATATCCAGATCAGCATAATTCGTCTTATAGTCAACTGCTTGTTCCGGTGCCCATAACTGACAGTTTTCGCAGCATTTGCATGATTTAACATTGAAATTGTCTTCAATATAGCTTGTTTTCGTTTTGTAAACATACATAATTTTCTAATGTAGAATGTTTTAGATGTTTTTTTTGAAGATGGTTTCTTTTGGGTTGGAGGCTGTTGAAATATTTGTTATTTATTTCCGAAATGAATTCTTCTGATATTGATTCTATTTGGGAAGTGGTGAAGGAAATAAAGGAGACTGTTGCCAGACTGGAGAAAAGAACATTGAGTTCTGCCCGTTGTGTCAGGGTGTGGGATAGAAGATTTGGTGTAGAGGTGCGGTTGAAAGAAGATGAATTGCTTTGTGTGCTTCCTGAAGTTTGTATAGGAAGCCGTGGTGTTAGGTTTGTGAGGTTGGTGACAACTCGTTCTATTTGGCCGAAGGATAAGGAACGCGATGCTGATTCCAGACATTGTGTGGCGGTGGGAGAAGGGATGACTCTTGATATGATTTTAAGAGGGAAGGCGGCTAAGCCTTCTTTTTAACAGGAGTAAGTTGGATCATAGGCGAGATATAGGGAGCCTTTTGTTTCGCATTTTGCAAGGATGAGCCGGGTGATGTAGGCACCTGCTGAATGTTCGTGTTCTTTCAGAAGGGAGGGTTGTATTTTCTCGAATCGAAGGACAGGTGTGTTTTTATAGTACATAGTGATGTTTTCTGATTTCTGGAGTTCGTGATATTCTTTGCTGTCCTTGTCCAAAGTAACGAGGATGATGCGCTTGCCTGTGTAGGGGGCCAGGTCGAATTCCGTGAGGTTTGGCGTTTTGGTGGAGTGAGTGATGGTGTTCATATTTTTTTCTTTAATGGTTGGTTGTTAACTATTTGCGGAGTTGTTTATTCATGGTGTGTTTATTGTTAGGTGCGCCGGGAGTAGATAACTCCAAGTCCAGCCCTTGCGGGTTCTATGGATAAAGAGACTTCCTTTTTTGATATGGGCGGCGCGTTTTAAGATTGCTTGTTTTTTTGTTTTGGATAATGTGGAAGGTCTATGGATAAATCATGTGTTACGTCTCAGGATGTTAAGGAGTTGGTTCATACTCTGAAATGTATTAATGAAAAGTTGGGGGCAATAGCTATTGCTCTGGAAAGAATGGGTGGCGGTAATGCCTGCACTAATGGAATGAGCGTGATTGAAGCAGCCAGCCTTTCTCTAAAGGAAACCATGGAAAGCGGGTTTAATTCTGTCTGTGGGGCTCTTGAAGAGTTGAAGGAGGAACAATAATACCTAAGTAAAGAGTGTCTTTTGTGGCGGCTATCGCATGGACGGTAGCCGCTGTTTTTTTTGTTTGATGAAACATTCTTACGTAAAGCGGGAACGGCGTTGTTTGTTCAAGTTTGATGATCGAGGAGTGGGTGGTGTGGATGAATCCTTGATTTGAGAGTTTGGATAGATCCTGTTCGTCCAGGCAAATGTATTGGATGGCTTTTCCGGTATAGGGAGCTAAATCAAATTCCGTGAGGCTTGGCGTTTTGGTGGAGTGAGTGGTGGTGTTCATGTTTTTTTGTTTGTGGTGGTTGTTAGGCGGCGGGGGTAGGAGTGGATTGAGTGGCGGCGGGCGTTTTCACGGATTGGAGGTAAACCAGGTTTGCAAGCAGGATGCCTTTGGGTACTTTGCTTCCTTCCGTGAGGATCGCCAGCTTTTCGGCGTCGTTTTTGGAGAGGTCGGTATAAACCATTACTCTTTCCGTAATGGTTTGTTTGGCGGTTGTATGTGTGTTGCTGTTGTCCATATTTTTTAGGAGGGTGGTTGCGCCCTGTGCAATCGAATTATCCGAAAAACAAGAAACAGTCAACGGTTTTATTTCTTGAAGACAAGAAAAATCAGAAAAATGACTTGCGTGTATTTCTTATTTTTGAGAAATCTCCAGACATGGACCAACTTAGAAAGCAAGCCATGGAAGAATTCCGCGAACGCCTTAAAAAATGGATGAAAGACCATAATTACTCCGTGGAAGATGTGGGAACTATGGTAGGAGTATCGGGAAAAACAGTTTATGAATGGAGATCAAAGGCTCCTGTGCCAGTTGCTAAAATGAGATTTCTTCAGAAAATGATGGAAGAAGATGATAATTTAATATCAAAAGATATTAACACTCAAGTGATTTTAGAATTTACTCCGGAACAGTATGTTGTTGTGAAAGCAGAGGCGGAACGCCGCGGGCTTACAGTTGAAGAATGGGCTGCGGAGGTTCTTCATTCCCTGGCAAGTGTCACTGTCCGGGTAAGAGCGTAATGATAGTGGAGGAAGAGTTGGGGGGCAGAGAGACGGGGGTACAGGTATTGACTTACAGGTGTAATTAATTAATATTTCTTAAAGATGGTTATAACAAATCCCAAAACATTGCTGCGATACCCAGGAGGAAAGCGAAAGTTGGCTCCGTTTATTGCCGAGTTATTGGATGTTAACGGACTAAAAGGAGGAGTGTATATAGAACCTTATGCCGGTGGGGGCGGCGTAGCTATGGAGTTGTTATTTAATGGATTGGTAGATAAAGTAGTATTGAATGATAAATGTAATAGGCTATGCGCTTTTTGGAGAGCCTTATTATCTGATCCAGTAAGATTTGCTGAACTGGTGATGACCGTTCCCCTGAATATGGAAGAGTGGAAGAGAAGAAGAGAGATTATAAGAACTCCCTATGTTTATGATCAGTTTGAGGTAGGTTTTTCTCTGTTCTATTTGAATCGTACTAATTTTTCAGGAGTAATTGCTGGGGGCGTGATTGGTGGATATGAACAGCAGGGAAATTATAAAATGGATGCCCGTTTTCCACGCAAACGTCTAGCTAGGTTGGCTCAGGAATTTACGTGGTATCGGGATAGAATCACGGTATGTTGCAAGGATGCCGTAAGTTTATTGAGGGAGGACGTGCCCCATGTTGGAAAAAAGGTCTTTTTGTATTGTGACCCTCCTTATTATCACAAGGGGCAGCAGTTATATATGAATGCCTATGGACATGGGGATCATGCTGAAGTAGCGCATGTTCTGCAAAGGGAAGTAGGTATTCCTTGGGTAGTTTCCTATGATGCTGAACCTGAAATTATGAAGCTTTATTCTGCTTGCCGCCAATTTACGTTTGATTTGCAGTATAGTGCACGTAAGAAAACGATGGGTAAGGAGTTGTTTATTTTGGGACCTGGGGTGAAAATGCCCCAGATCCCTTCTTTGGAGTGCATCAGGGCTGCTGTGGCGGCTCAAGATGTTCAAGCATGAGTTTTACTGCTGCTAGAGTTTTATAAAATGTTGTGTAAACTACTTCCATTGTAGGGTGATCAAAGATACGGTGTGTGTAGTTGTTCATGCTCTCTATGGAGTAATCTGATTCCCCTCTTGATGGCTGGGTTGCTTCTCTTTGTGCAGTTAAATTGATAAAGGCATCTTTTGGTTCCCGGGTGAGTAGCCTTTTTGACGATAGATATTCTTGAGCTTTCTGGAGCAGGGTTCGTAATTTAATATCCTCGCTTTTTCCATCGGTTTTTATTTTAGATGTCGGAATACCATGTTTTTGACAGAAGATTTTAGCTGTCAATTCAATGAAGCAACGCCAAAGCACAATATAAGCTAGCGGTGTTGCTGTTTTCAACGCTAGCAATTCTTGTTTTATGGTGGTGAGTTTTGATGCTTCTACAGAAGTAATGCGTAGTGTTCTGAGATGCTTTTTTAAAGCCTGTGGGGTATGATGGGGAGGCATGGGGCGAGTTCCTGTTCCACCACCAGTTCCACCAGTTCCACCAGTTCCACCAGTTCCACCAGTTCCACCAGTTC